>Ga0164294_10000335_pt1 | contig 43939 bp, 50 predicted proteins | sample GEODES005metaG_FD_111479 | JGI IMG/M metagenome (GOLD analysis project Ga0164294, IMG submission 111479) | Oligotrophic lake water microbial communities from Sparkling Lake, Wisconsin, USA - GEODES005 metaG | ecosystem: Environmental > Aquatic > Freshwater > Lake | place: USA: Sparkling Lake... | reverse complement strand
TTTTAAATTCTTGAAAATAATATTTGTTATTCCTTCTATATACCCGTTTCTTCCTGTAAACTCCAAATCTTCCAATGATAATTTAATTGAACTAACAAATTCATTAATATTCATAGCATTTTTACATGTTTCATTCAAGAAAAAATTCAAATTAAATGTTTTATTATCATTGTTAGTTGTATTATGACAATTTGTATTGTTGATTATTGATTTATCACTAGATATTTCAATTAGTTTATTATGAAGTTCTCCATTTTGTTTTAATAGATGAAGAACTAAAGCATCTTTGTCTTTTATATTGATTCCATCAATTACAACTTCTTTCTCTTTTTTTAAACATTTTTTATTATGTTTCCATAAACCATTTCTTGAGAAATATTCAATATTGCAAAATTCACAAATATATATTTGCCCTTTTTTGCCCTTTTTTGTTTCCAATATGTCACCTTTTGTATAATTTTCATGTTTTAGTGTTATAAGATGTCTCTCCCAACTGTATTTTTTAAAGCATCTAAAGTCACATGAATTACAGTAGAATTCTTCTTTATTATATTTGCCCTTTTTTGCCCCAAAATTGTCACCAAATGTTTCCATATACTGCTAAAAGAAAAAAATGTCCAGAATTTAACTAAAATTTTATCGTAACAAATTTTTTCTTTTAAAAAAGGTTTTCAAAGCATTTTCGTAATAATTCATTTTTCGTAAACTGTTTTTCAAGAATCCGAAGGGGTTTCAAAAAATGGACAAAAATAAATGTCCAAAATCCAAAACCCAATGACTTTTATGAATCGAAGTTCTTCAACAATATATATTATTCAATTTTTAACTTAAAGAGTCTTTAAGTTAAAAAAATAATATATTTTTACAAACATTTTTACTATTTGCTAAAATGGGGTTTCAAGTATTTTTGAAGATTGAAATAAGTTAGTTCATCTTCCAAACCTATATTGAGAAGATTCCTAAGGTTTTCATCTGGATTGATTTTGCGACCATTATACATATCTTTAAGACCATTGACTTCAATATATTTGTTAATTAATCTAGACACTTCCATACGTGTCATTTGGGTTCCAACACTTTTACCTAAAAAAAAAGCAAGGTGATCACTTATAAAACCTGGTTTTAAGAAGTTACCTGGTTTTCTCTCAGTAGGTGGGGGGGGAGTGTAACCGTCCAAATTTCCAGTCTCTCTAATATATTCATGTTCATTATTAGTTAAAAAATTTGGTCTTTGATTATAAAGAAAAATATGAAAAAAATACGCTTTTTCTTCAAATGGGACACTATTATCCTTACAATATTTTATCAAATCATCTTTACTTTTTAACATATATTTATCTTTACGTAAATTAAATAAAAAAAACCATTTACAATTTATAAATTTCTTGTATCAAATGGAGGATCTAACCATTCTTTACCAGGTAAACCACCCCATTTAAAAATATAATGATCTTCTACATTTTTTCTTTGTTTTTCCCATAATTCTAATTCTCTTGCATCTTTCAATGTATTTGATGGTTCATTATGTAAAACATTTGTATTTTCCAAATTTTTTTTTAAAAATCCATTAATACTAATTCTTCTATAATAATCATTATCTAAATAATAACCTGATTTTTGTAAAGGCCATCTGTTATCACCCCATTCACCAATTACTTTTACACAATTTGTTGAAAATGCACAAAAAACGTCATAATGTGTAAATATTACTCCCCATTTTGTATTTTCTTTACATTCTTCATCTGCTAGTGCAATTAAACGATATGCGGTATCATCTAATATTTCTCCGTCATTGCGCATAAAAGAATAATACTCATACTCATTATCAATTGCGTATTCACGCATTTTATTTTGAGTATCTTTAAATGATAAAGCTCTATCTAATGGAAATACTGTAAATTGTTTCATATCAACGTGTTCTGTTATATCTACATTTGAATTATTTATAACAAAATATTCGTTGTATAAATTAGGTGGAACTGAATTTATTGCATTCTGTAATAAATGAAAATTATTTACGACTGGTATAAAAATAAATTTCTTAGTCATTTTATATAAAATTATAAAAAAATTTATATAAAACATTTCATTTTATTTACTATGGCATTTTACCACCCAGTAATTTGCTTCAGTTCACCCCAAAAAGATTTGTTTTTTGCTTGTGCTTTTTCATTTTGTTTTGCTAATTGAAATACTAAAGCTATACTTTCTTCTTCTTCTCTTTTTTGTTGCTGATATAATTTTTTCATTGCTTCTTCTTTTGACGTAGGTCCAGTGTTTACATTATCTTTGTCTCGTGCATTTTTATATTCATTGATATTTTTGTATTTTGGATATCTTCATTCTGTTGCGCACCAAATATATGTGAAGTTTGACACTGAATAAATTCACGAATCGCATTTCTTGTTGACATCTCTTTTTCAATAATGATAGGATTTAAATGTTCAATGTCATCAATAGCAAAGGTTGTAGATTTTATTCTCATTATATTATTATTATTTATTATATCATTTTTAAATTGTTTATAGAAATATAAAAATATGTTACGAGATTAGATAGCATATTTTTAGACAATTCACTTTTCAATTATCACTTCTTTAGTAACATTACTAATTATTTTTTTAATATTTTTTAATACTTTCTTCTTCCCTTCGGGATTGATTTACTAACAATCTTTAAAAATAAATTATTCTTTTTGGATTCTGGGTCTAAACTATTTTTTTGATGTTTTCATTTGCTATTACCTTAATAGCCTTTGTTAAAATCGGATTTTCATCAGTTTATTTTACAGCATTTTCGTCACAAGGTGTAAAATACAGATTAGAGTTTTACACACATTAATTAAAATATAAATAAACTATATTAGTTTTTTATTTTTTTAATAAAATAAAAATATGTTAAATAAAAACTCATAAATAGAAATCCATGCGATAACATTTGAAATCCAAATTTAAATTCTTCAATAATAACTACTCTTTCTAAGTTTAAATGATCAAAAATTAAATCGTCTGCTAATTCAACCATCGTGGAACCAAATACGACAGCACAAAGTATATATGGAATTATTACACCTATACGACTACTGTCTAATATTGTAGTAAATAATGCTAATCCAAATAAAAGTACTGATATATCAGAACCCTTTTCAATTAATTTTTGTTTTTCAAACTCCTCTAATATTTCTTCTTTTGTGTCCTGAACCAAAAAATAATATTGATACCATGATGAATAAATTATAATAAATAACGGCATAAAAAATGTAAAACCAATAGATAAGCTAAAAACATTAGGAGGAGGTTTTATGAATTTATAAAAAAAATAATTTACTAAAATTATTACAATTATTAATACAAATGATACTTTTAACATATTTTGTTTTATTATCTTTTGGTTTACCATGTTAAAATTTTTTTTTGATTCAATTTTTTTGCCTTCAAATTTTTGAACTTTAAATGACATAATTGTATATATTATGTATAAGATATTTTTTCCATTTATAAATTACAAATTTACTATTCAAAATAGAATTAAATATGAAAAGGATTAAATAAATTACTACGAAAGTAATATTAAAATATTATATAAATATAAACAATGTTAAATTGTGATAATGATTTATTAATATTTATGAATAACTCAAATAAAAAACAATGTAATCCGCCAGTTAATAAATTATATGAAATAATATTCAATAACATAATTAAAAAAATAAGAAAAAATAATGAAATATCAAATGAAGATTTTGATTTTATAGAATCATTGTCATGTCAACAGAAAATGAAAATAATACGGGAATTTAATAAGAAACAAATAGAAAATAAACAAATATTAGAAACACTCAAACTTTCAGAATTGAGATAGTATTTCTTCTTCTTTATATCCTGCAATCTATACCAATATATATTGTTTAATTTTAACTTAAAGAGTCTTTAAGTTAGTTTTTCAATTTAAATGTTATATAAAAACCACTTAAAGACAAAAAATAGTTTAATTATTTAATTTTTTACTTAAAGAAATAATTATATTTTTTTTATAATATAATTATACAATGATTGAATCTCAATTAATAAATAACAAATTTATTTTCAAAATTCATGATAAAATTTATGATCTTTCTAACTTTATTCATATTCATCCAGGAGGAATAGATATGTTTAATAACCTTAAAACTAACACCAATATCACTCCTTTACTTTATTCTTATCATAAAAATCCAAAATCTATTTTAACAAATATTTTACCCAAATATGAAATTCTTTCTCAAATTAATAACATAAAATTTGAAACTAATTACTCTTATGAAAAATATTGCGTATTAAAAAAACTTGTTTATGATGAAATTCATGAAAAAAAAATACCTCTATATTGGTCTTTTAATGAAATTTTTTATAACTTTTCCATGTTATCATTATATATCAGTGTTTGGATTTATTGTTTCTTAAATAATCAAAACTTATCATCTTTATGGTTTATTCTATTGTCAATTATGAATACAGGAATTTGTAATTTAATATTTCATGAAACTTCTCATTATTGTGGATTTAAAAATCAACAAATAAACAAATATTTAACATTATGCGCTTATCCTAATATGATTGCAGATAATTGGAAATATATTCATAACTTTAATCATCATTGTTTTACAAATACAGAATATGACACTGATTTTTATTTTCCTAAGCATGCTTTAACATTAAGACATTCTAAAGATCATACATTCCATTCTTATAATCAGTATCAATCATTTTATAGCTTATTATTATTTAGTGCTGTAGCTTTCTATAGAGGATTTATTAAAAGTATAAAAATGAGAACATTAAATTGCTTTTGTGGATTTATTATGTTTTTTTATTTTGGATTTTATAAAACCATAATTTGGTATTCTTTATGTGGATTTTTATTTGCATTTATAGCTCAACTGTCTCATATACAACACGAATGCATTGAAATTAATACTGAAAATAAAAATGATTTTTTATATAATCAGGTTTCTAGTAGTATGAATTATAAAACTAATAATTTTATAACTAGATTTTTATGTTTTGGTCTTGATATTCAAATTGAACACCATCTATTTCCTAAAATTCCCCATAGTTCATTACGCAAAATTAAACATATTGTTCGCAATTTTTGTAACATAAATAAAATTCCTTATATTGAACAAAATAGTATTTTTACTTCTTTAATTTCTTATATTCTTTTTTTAAATAAAATGAGCAGACCATAATTAATTTTTAATAATTAATAATTAAAAATTAATTTTACATGTAACTACGCATTTGCATACTTTCTACCATATTTGCAGTTGAAACATTTTTTACTACATGTGATGAGGTTTCTAATGCTAATGTAAACATTAATATTACCAATATAAAAGGCAATAACACTAAAAACCACGAAATTCCACTATGACCCTTTCTACATAAGTAATTTAAAAACCATGTCCAAAGTAATACAAATAATAATGAAATTATTGAAGACATTATACCTTTATTCATAATAGCAGCAATTACTCCAATAATTGCTAAAACAAAATATACTAAAGCAGGTGTGCATAAATTCATCATTGAAGACATTTATTTATATATTTATTGTATATTTTTATTTTTTTTATATAATTTCTTTGGAACAACTTTATCTTCTTCTTTTGTAATCTCTTCTTCTACTAAAATCTCTTCAATTATTATATCCGTTTTTTCTTCTTCTTCTTCTTCTTTCTCCTGATCCATATTTATTTTTGTTTCTAATCTTTTTTCCAATATTATTTTTTGTCTATAAGCATTAATTTCTTGCTGCCTTTTTATATTATTTTGATATTCTTTATATGCTAAATATTCTTTCATTTGAGCGTTCTTTATATCATCTTGATTCAATGACTGAATTACCTGATAATCACTTAAACGCCTCCACATTCCTCTTCCAAAATTTTGCATAATAATTTATACTAATATTTAAATTTCCTTTTTGTTCTTTTATTCTTTGGGTGCAAATTTTTTTTTCTTGTTTTACCTCCTGTTATATTCATCTTATCTTCATCTGAATCTGAATCTTCTATCATTAGTTGATTTTGACTTTGACTTTGCTGTGTAGCTACATCTTGAGAATTAGTATTAGTATTAGTATTTATTGTAAAATGTGATGATGGTGGTGATTCAGGTGCTTTTTCTGGAGTAGCTTGATCTTGCTCCATATTACTTCCAGTTTCACCTTGTCTTTGTCTTTGCTCTTGCTGAAATGCAATTCTACCTCTCTCAAGAACAGACAACGATTCAGCCTTTGTTTTAATATAATTGCCGACAGGTGGAGTGCCTTGTATATTTGAAACAGGACCTTCCATTAATCCTTCAGATATAGATTCTAAATATGGATTTGCTATTGCCGACGGTTCTTTATTTTGCATAAAATAATTTAAAACACTATCAATTTTATCTGGTTCAGTGCGTTCTATTTCTTCTATTCCTGACGTTATATCTTCATCTTCTCGTTTACCAAATAAAATTCTTTTTTCAGATTTATTATTCCCCGCAAAATCAATCCCTTCTGATAATATTTGCAATAAAACTTTTTTATTAACTTCATTAAATTCAGGATTAGCTATATCATGTATTATTATTGCCATAATTTGATTAAATCTATTTGTAGATTCATCAAGGGTATTTGAACCTTTCGCAAGTAAAATATCTTGTATCTCTTGTAAAAAATTAGGAACTTGAGTGTTAGTTTTGCCGTATTTATTTATAAAATAAATATTAAAACCCTTTATCAAATTTTTCAAATCGGAATTATCTAACTTTATTTTAAAACCTTTGCCCCTATCCATATTTTCTTTTGTTTTTAAATTTAATAATTCTGCCCATAATTGGGAAAACGCATTGCAAAATCTATCATCACTATCTAGATTTATTAATGCATTATCAAATTCTTGTTTGTTATCCGGGTAAAGTTTTAATAATTCTTCAAATACTCCTTCAATTGGTGTTAATATTGATGGAATTAAAGTTGTTTTATATCTATCTTCAAGTTGTAAGGCATTTAATTTAGAATATGTTTCAAATTTGACTTTAATTAAAGGTTTTTTTTCCGTATCAGTATTTAAATTTTGGTTTTTTTGTTTTTTTTGTGGTGGAAATGAGGGAGAATTAACATAATCATAATCTATTATTAATTCACTTATATATGGTAAAAAATTATTATTATCATCAGTTAAATAATATGGATATATACCATAAGATGCTGCTCCATCAAATAATGCGCATGTTCCCATCAACTCTCTTCCAGTTCCATTTTTTTTAATTTGCTGCGAAATTATTTCCTGTAATTCATTTGGCTGTATAGGATTTATTAAATCATCTGCTTCTTTTGACTCCGAAGTAGCTGAAAATTGTTCTGCTACAATATCAGAATATGGCTGATTACCTTTAGTAAAGTCTATTGCTAATATTAATGGCTTTAAACTAAATAAACTATCAAAAAAATGCCAATATTGCGGATTTCCAATATTCGTATTTGTTGTTAAAGGTAAATAATTTGTATCAGTATTAAAATTAATTGATAGATCATCTTGAATCTGATCTATAGTTACACATTTACTATTTTTTAGACAATTTTTAATAGCTTCATTTTCATTTTTTTTATCAACTAACATAGAATCTTTATATTTTGCAATTTTCATAAATTCCTCCCCTAATCTTGTTATGCAATCAATACCATGAAAATCATGCCCATATGTCCCATCTATTGTTGCCGCTTTTATTTCACTTTTAGAAATTATCGTTTTTAAATCTTCAAAATTTATTTCATTTTGAGGATAAATTAATCTAAATATATCATTTGCTACGTAATAACACCATTTAGGAGATCTAAATTTGGTTTTATTTAAAAATAAAGTATCTTTCAACTTATTAAATAAACTCAAATTTAAATCTTTAATTTCATTAGTAATATTATTACTTTTTGATATACTATATCTTTTTGCTTTTAAAACTGAACTTATGCCTTTGATAAAATTAGATAAATTTATAAACCTATCATCATAAGAATCATATATTGATATATTATTTTCTTTTCTTTTTATTGCAAATAATTCATTAAATTCACGTTCTATTGTAGTAAATCTATTCAATTTGGATACATATTCATTGTAATAATATAATATTTTACTGATCATATATTTTGAATCCAAAATCAAAGTTTCTTCTAAATTAGAAAAAAGTTGTATAATATCTGTTTTTTCTTGACTAATTTCTATCTGATATAAAAAAAATGTTAATGATGCTATTATACCTTTTTGAATTATAATATTTTGAGTTGTTTTACCTCCTACTGACGATTTTCTTGTGCATAATGTTTCAATAGGATAATCCAAATCATTTATTAATAAAGATGACACACCTGCACATATTTTATCAGAACTAACAAATCCAATTTTTGCGTTTTTATTAATTTGATTAAAAATTGTCTTTGTTAAAGGTAAATCATTTGTATTTTGTGTTTGATTAAATAATGGTATTGAATTTATTAATTGTCCCATTTGAGATATATCCGACATACTTTTTACCATAATAATTGACCACAAAGAAGCTATTAAGGCAGCATTATATTCTTCACCATTATTTTTATCATTAATAAAAAAATTCAAACAGATATTTACCATTTCACATAAACAGTCTTTTTTAGTGCTATTTATAGTCTTGTTCCACCAACCTCTTGAACTTTCATTTTTTTTCTCTTCTTCTCCTCCTTCTTCTTCATCCTTTTGATCACTCATAAATTTTATTAAATCATCATAATTGCAATTACTCTTATTTTGTTTTAAATTATTTGCTATAATTTGTTTGCAAGCTATTGCTAAATATAATAATCTTTTTTGCGGTGTTCCATCTTTTTTGGAACAAGTAATTTTATCGCCTAATATAGTTGCCACTTCATTTTGATTTTCACTCTGGCTTTCTATATTTACTGAAATATCTCTATAAGCGTCTGGACCTTTGGTTTCTTCTTCTTCTCCAGGGGTTTTAATTTTATCTTGTTCCCTAGGTACTTCATTTTTATTTTTTCTTTTTTTAACACCACCACCATATTTTTTTCTTGATGTATTTTTATTATAATTATTATTTAATTTTATTGTATTATTCATTATATTATAATACAATAAAATGTTATATTTTTTTTAACATTATTTAAAAATACACATTTATAAACTATATAAATGTCTTTTTATGTTTATCTATTATTATCAAGCGATAATTGCACCTATGTTGGCGCTACAGTTGACCTAAACCGTCGGCTTAGACAACACAATAAAGAAATTAAAGGAGGCGCTTTTTCAACTGGTGCTAAAGTTGAAAAAGGCGAAACTTGGATTAGAGTTGCCCATGTTACTGGATTCCCAGATTGGCCTTCTGCTTTACAATTTGAATGGCGTTGGAAACAATTGTCTAGAAAACAATTAACGAAAAAACCATTAGAAAGACGAGCTTATGCTTTAAAGCAACTATTAAGCTTGGAAAGGCCGACGTCTAAAGCTAAATCATATAGTGAGTGGGAAAATGCACCACAAATCAATATTGAAGATGAAGAATTTCGGCTAATTTATGAAAATTTATAAAATATTTAAAAATGGAATTTAATTATAAACACAGGCCACAAGGGTCTCACCAACCATTAGGTTGAGCTGTTACAGCATCAGTAGCAGATCTTCTTGCTGCATTAATAAAAGTTGCGGTATAACTTACATTTTGCTTTACTGCTTGAGCTTGATCTTCATTCAAACCTACAAATCCTAAATTCTTAACAAATACGTTAACGCCATCCACAAATTTTCCAATTTGTTGAAATTCGTACTCTCTTGGTTCTGCATCGCCTAATCCGGCAACTACCTTTCTTGCTTTCCCTGCATCATTTGCTAATTCAGCAAATCTTCCTCTTGCTGGACCTGATGGAGCAGGAGGATGAATTGGAGCTGGACCAGCTGCTTCGTGGTAGCCTTCGTGAGGAGCCATTTTATAATATAAGCAATTATTATTTTATTTCCTAATATTATAATTTTAACGCAATAATTTTTTTTATTTTTTAATGTATCCTAGGTGCCCATGCCTGATCAGTTCCAGCTATAAAAGCTTTATTTGCTGCATGAATAAAAGTTACAAAATCGGCCATATTACTTGAAATAGTTTGTATTTCTTTATTTCTTAGGCCAGTTAAACCAAAGATTTGTCCTATCGCATTAACACCTTCCCATAATTGAACAAATTCTTCCTTTTTAATATGAGAGACCTTATCTAATTTCTTTAAAAATCTTCCTACTTTTTTATCACTCTTTCCTAATGCAGACCATCTTTTACCCGAACCATCGTCATCATCTTCGTCATCATCTTCTTCCTCATCTTCTTCATCTGCATGATGATGTTCTTCATCTTCTTCTTCTTCCCCATGATGATGTTCTTCATCACCATCACCAATACTGGGTCTTGTCCCCTCATCCTTCTCTTTCCTATCAGACAATTCCTTAGGTGCCATTTTTATATTATAAAAAAATATTTTAATTTTTACAAATATTATAATTTTAACGCAATATTTTTTTTATTCTAAAAAAAATAAAATATTGTTACAAATTTAATATATTATTTATATATAATGTCATTCTCATTAACTAATGTAAAACAAATTAATAATATAGAAAAAAATATTAATTTACAACAAATTTATAAAAATTTGTTAAAAAAAAAGTATATTTCTAAATTAAAAAAATTAAATTTTAACTCTTCTAATCCCTCTATTAATGAACAAAATTCTGAAGAACACACCTTTGTAGAAGAACAACACTTTGTAGAACAAGCAATTGTAGAAGAACCTTTTATAGAGACTTTTGTAGAAGAACCTATTGTAGAACATATTGTAGAAGAGCCTTTTATAGAGCCTTTTATAGAGCCTTTTGTAGAAGAACCTATTGTAGAGCCTATTATTGAAGAACCTATTGTAGAGCCTATTATAGAAGAACCTTTTATAAATGAAGCTATTTTAGAACATATTATAGAAGAACCTTTTATAGAAGAACCTATTGTAGAAGATTCTATTATAGAAGAACAACACTTTGTAGAAGAGCCTTTTATAAATGAAGCTATTATAGAACCTTTTGTAGAAGAACAACACTTTGTAGAAAGACCTTTTGTAGAACCTATTATAGATGAACCTGTTATAGAACCTTTTGTAGAAGAACCAAATATTTTAATTAATATAAAAGAAATTATTAATGATTTTGATGAAAATAATTATAAAACTTTGTTAGATAATTTAACTGAAAACATTAGTGAAAATAATAATAATATTATAAATGAAAGTTTAAATAAAGAAAACTTGGATAATATTTTACCAAAAAAAAAAAATCTTATAAATATGAATAAAATTAAAGAGATAAAAAAAGAATTGGAACTAGAATACAATTTATTAAATAATGATGTTATGTTTGCAAAAATAAATAATATAATTAAAAATACTAAAAAAAAAATACAAACTGAATTAGCAAAGGAAATATTTAATATAAATGAACTTATTGAAGATAAAGAAGATAATATTAATATAAATAAATTTTTTTTTTATATTTTAAACAAAATAGAAAAAATTGTAAAATAAACTCTATTCAAAATATTTTTTAAATTTGTTAAAAATCTTTTTAATAAATAAACTTAAAAATATATTAATCAAAATATCTTCATCTAAAAAATTATTAGAATTTAAAATAACAGATAAACTTGTTGGGCATCCTTTTTCTAATTTAATATTAAAATTATCTAAATATATTTCATTATCTTTTACTTCACTTTTATCTTCAAATGGAACACCGGTAATAATACATAATTTATCATTAATTTCAGCATTATATTTTAAATAAATATTCTTTTTCTTTTTTTCTTTATTTAATGATACGATAGTTACTGAATTAATATTATTATCTATTATAGTTTGATCAATATTTTCTATTATATCTTTATTTAATTCAAATAATAAATCAAATAATTGACCTTCTTTAATAATATCTATACTTGTATATTCATTTTCTGGATTTTCATAAATATTCAATGATATTTTATAATCATTTGATTCATTTTTTTCTAATAAAATATCATTTTCATTGCAAACAGTAAACCATTCGTCACCCATATATAATAGAATTTTTTTTATTTTCACTATAATTCATATTTTTCTAAACATTCATTAAATATTACTCCTATTGGTTTTTTATCTCCAAACTTTTCAATTGAAGCCAAAGATGATAAAACACCCAAAATATTTTTACAAATCAAAGGATTTATTTTATAATTTTTTAAATATTTAAGATTACTTATCAGTTCAATTATTTCATCTAAAGAAAAAGTTAAATCTTGCTGAATTTTAACTTTATTTATTATAAATTCATTTATTTGCTTTATATTTTCCTTATTTAAATTTTCATTTTTATCTAATAATAAATTTACTAAATATTTTACAAGTAGTTTTTTATTATTATTTGATAAATTTATGATAAAATTAAATAAATTATTTGTAAAAATTTTTGAATTATGATTTACTAAACCAAAATCAATTATTCCTATTTTTCCTTCATCTAATATTAATATATTTCCAACATGTAAATCAGCATGTAAACTCCTATGAATAAATATTGTTTCAAAACTAAATTTTATAATTAAAGGATAATATAAACTTAATTCATTCTTTTCACAATTTGACATTATTCTTCCTTTCAAAAATTCCATTATAATTAAATCATTTGATGCATTTAGAAATTCTTTATAAACTGTCGGAATTATAATATCTTCATGTTTTTTCATATTTTTATTAAATAATTCTAAATTTTCTATTTCATTTGTAAAATCACATTGACTTATTAATAGTTCTTCGTTATTTTTTAAAATATCTTTCATATTTATTTCAATATTTGTGTAAAAAAAAGATGTTAGTAATATTAAAAAATTTGAAAATTCTAAAATATCATTGATTCCTTCTTTTATTTTTGATTTTATATTTTTTCTTAAAATTTTTATTGCTACATCTTTATTATTGTATTTTCCCTTAAAAACTAAAGCTACTGTTCCAGCATTAATTGGTTCCAATTTATCTTTATCTAATATTAATATATTTCCATTTGATTCTGCATAATGTTTTGCTTCATTTATTATAAAATTTGCATATTCTAATTCTTCATTAGTATATGGAACATTATTACTAAATGTATTAAAATATTCTATCAATTCTTTATTCAATTTATAGTTCTCTTGTATACCCCATTGAAACATTTTTAAATAAAATATATTTTTTTCTCCTATTGAACTACAAGTATTTTTTATCATTAAATTAAAATTAATTAATCCAATTTTATATTTAATACACTGATAAAATACATACAAAAATATATCCAAATTTTTATAAATAAAAATTATTAAATTTATCATATATTTATATTATGAAGTTAAATAATTAAAAAATATAATAAACTTAATTTATATTTCGTTTATATTAGATATTTTTTATTACTTTTATTTATATAAAATGCATGTTAATTTTAAAAATAAAAATGCCTTTATAAATCATTCAATTAATACTCAAAAAATACAATCTATTATTAATGAGGTTACTAAACAAAAACAAACTATTATTGAAAAATTCAATACACAACAACAAAATAAGATTTTAAGTGATATTACTAATTCTATTACTAAGGAAGTTGATACTAAAATTTTAGAAGAAACATTAGCTAATCTTATGTTGCAATATGAAATTAATATTAGACCATCTTTACATGAGGAGATTAAACTTGAAATGAAACCAAATATAGAATCTTGTTTAAGAAATGAATTGCAGCCATCAATTGAATCTGCTTTAAGAAGTGAATTATATAATAGTTTTAATATCTCTTTAACAAGTGAATTGCAGCCATCAATTGAATCTGCTTTAAGAAGTGAATTGCAGCCATCAATTGAATCTGCTTTAAGAAGCGAAATGCAACATAAAATTGAAGCAGCTCTAAGAAGTGAATTGCAACCAACAATTGAATCATCTTTAAGAAGCGAAATGCAACATAAAATTGAAGCAACTCTAAGAAATGAATTGCAACCAACAATTGAATCATCTTTAAGAAATGAAATGCAACCAATAATTGAATCATCTTTAAGAAGTGAGTTACAACCAATAATTGAATCATCTTTAAGAAGTGAGTTACAACCAATAATTGAATCATCTTTAAGAAGTGAGTTACAACCTATAATTGAATCATCTTTAAGAAATGACATGTATTTAACAATTGAATCATCTTTAAGAAGTGAAGTGCAATCAACATTAGAATTATCATTAAGAAATGAGTTAAAACATGCAATAGAAATAGCTTTAAGAAGTGAGTTAAAACCTGCAATTGAATCTGCTTTAAGAAATGAACTCTATTATAAAGTTGAAACTAGTTTAAAAAAGGAATTGAAACCAAAAATTGAAACAAGTTTTAAAAACGAATTGAAACTTAATATAGAAGAAAAATCATTAAAAAATGAAATAAAACTTAATATAGAAGAAAAATCATTAAAAAATAATACAGATATTATAAATAATAAAAATACAAATATTAGTAAACTAGAAAATAATTTAGATGATAAAAATAAGAATTTTGTAATTACAAATAATATGGTTAAAGGACTGTTTATGAAACAATTACACAAAGAAAGAAATAATATCCAATAAAGTATAAAAAATCAAAATAATATTATTAAATAAATCAAAATAATATTATTTTATTACATTTGTTTTTTTATAAAATATTTTTACACTATTAAAATTATAATCTAATTGTTATCTGATTCAGGGGAGAACTGGAACTAAAATAAATTGAGTTTCATTATCTTTTGGTTCTTCATTTCCTCCATCAGCAGTATCAGCATATGGATACAGATTACTAGTTGAGTTATCTACATTTGTAAATGTAACATAACTTGAGAAATTTTTATTGAAATCATTAACCGTAGTTGAACTTGTAAGTCCAATTAATGAAAACATTGCAACACCTCCAGATCCATTGGAAACTGTAAAAACCAAACTTTGATTAGAATTTAAATTGATATTCTTAATTGTTTGTGAGTAATAATATAGATCGTGTTTTGCTATATGTGTGACAGGATCGTCTGTAGGCAGCGCATTTCCATATATTTGACCTGATTTAATTTGTAATGATGTATCTCCATTAAAATCTATTGACATATTTTGATTAAGATTTTGAGTTGGCTTCTTTTGAAGTAATGTTTTTCCGCTTGTAGTTGCAAAAGCTGGAATAGTAAAAGATTGAATTTTAGTAGGAGTAGTGCCTTGCTGGGTAACTACAAATGTTCCATTACCATCAAGAGGTAATGAAGCAGGAGTTACAACTGCAAATGTTAGAGATGGATTATTATTTTCGTCTCCTGGAGTCAAAATAAAATCGGTAAATTCTGCTAAAATTGTTGAACTTGTGCCTTGGGAAGGTGCTGCATCACAAATAAAGTATTCTTCTGTAATATTATCAATAGCTAATTCTGAATCTTTATTTGGATTTGTCAAACCAATAGCTACATCTACGAATAATGGTTGAAATTCAGGCTGATCTTGAATTTCTATAATTGTATGTAATATTCCGTCATCTTCATATAAAAAGTTTTGTGTTTCAATTTCTTCAATTGGATCAGTTAAACTATTAAAAACTGTAGCTGTAAAAATTGCAGGAGCAGCTTTTGTATCAAGAATACCTGAAAATGGAAGATTTGTTTTAGCAGCGGTTAAAGAAAGTTCCATTACGTATTTTATGTTATTTTCTGCATCTTTTCCGTCTTCAACTGAAAGAGCATAATCAACGTTTACGTATGCTGGTATGTATGATGGTTGGAAAACTACGATATTAACAGGAGTTTGTGTATCAGGTTGAACAGTTGGTTTACTTGGAGGTGTGATTGGAAGAGTAAGATATTGAGTTGTAGATATAGTGCCATTAAATAGAGTAAACACATTTCTAAAATAAATTTGTTTTGCTGTCCAATCAATATTTCCATTTGCATCTCTAGTAAAAGCAACACCTTTATCTTGTAATACCTGAATAATATTAGAAATTGTAAATGTGGAAGGGATTGGAGCTAATGGATTTAAGAAAAAATCAGTTTCAGTGCCATCTGCTCCGCCAGCAACTCCATTATCACCACTAGATAATATTAAATATCCTACATCAAAATTTTCATCTGTTGATGCATGCAATTCATAAGATTCAGGTGTTAGACCTGGTAAATTAACTTCATCAGGAAGCCCAATTAAAAATGTTATTGCTTGATTTTGATCAATGGAATTTACGTCTTTAGGAATATAAGTTTTATTTTTACTGTAAGTGCTATAATATGGGATATAATTATCATTATAAATATTATAATCTGATATTGTCAGGGCACATGCTACATCTTTAGGAAATTCATCTGCTAATACAGTGTTGGATAATAATCCAACAGAATAATAAGTATCACCATTATTAATTGGATATTGAAATGGTAATATAGATCTAACTGCTACATGAATTTCAGGAATTTCATCAATTCCATTTAAATCTAAATCTGATATAGTTGGCGCAGGCATTTGAAGCATAAAAACAAAAGTTTCATTTTTATCATATGATTCACTAATAATAGGTTTTAGTAATTTTGAAACACTAAAAGAATTTGTAGCAGCAGGAGTATAAGTTGTAACAGAAAATAGGAAAGATTCATAATCTTCTTTATTTGCAAATGTTTTGTTCTTATCGTATACGATGACAAATAGAAGGGGAGTTTCCTCGTCAGCTTCTAGGTAAGCATTTTTAATGGTAAATTTTGGGGGTGCGTTATAAACTGTTAAATGATTTGAAAAATCACTTGTATTTAAATCAGTTGTAGTATAATTACATAATATTACATATTCTTTTTTCTTTTGTTCTTGATTTAGAACTGGAACTGGCACAACATAATTGGTTGATCCATTAGTATCGTTAGGAGTATTTAAAGCAGGCATTAAAGATTCAGATTGAATTGTAAAAGATACTATGTCTGAATAGTTTTTGGTATATGCATCATTTTTAGCTGTTATTCCAACGGCAGCAGCTAAATCTGTAACATATTGTAGTGGAACATATTGAAACTCAATGCACATTAAATTACTCTGACTAGCAGGAGCGCCAGTTGCGCCTAATAGAACAGAAGTGCTATTTGAATTATTATCAGTTGTTGCACCCTTAGGAATAGTGACTAAATATTGAGTAATATTACTAGTTTCCGAGTCTTGAAGTGAAGCATAATAATTTAATGTAGGTGCCGTTAGTAAAGATTGTTCAGCATTATAAGCAGACATTATAAATACTAATGAGAAAAAAAATATAATGAAATCTTATTTTCTAAATTAAATATTTATTTGCCTTTATAAAACAATTAGGCAAATAAATTAAGGAAAATCATTCTAAACGATTTTTTCGTGTTTTTTTATTATTATTATAGTATCGTTTAAAAGAAGGTTTTGTTTTTTTTCTAAAAGATTTTTTTACAAAAGTCTCAATATATATTTTATTTCCTAAAATCAATTCTATAATATTTTTGTAAAAACTACGAAATTCATTTTGTCTTTTCTTAATATCATGAAAAGAAAACCATTCTATCTGAGTTTTTTCAAATATTTTAGTTTCAATAATTATTTTTGGATCTAATTTTTTTTGTAGAAATTGTTGATTATTATTGTAATAGAAAGGTAATTTATCATCATATTGTATTGGAAATATATGACATCTATATGTTGAATGACCATTTGACTTATAGTCAATTATATAAGTTCCATATTCTTTAAGTAAATCTTTAATTTGTATAGAATTTCCTAAAAACCCAGTTAATTCTTCCGAACCTTCTCTAATAGCTGTTTGAAAAAATGATTCTCCTTTTTCAGTTCCACCACCAAAATCACTCCAACCTGGATTTTCATCTATATCTCTTTCTTTTCCAAATAAAAAATAAATTTTATTATTATGAATAGTTACCGGTAAAATACTAGCACCCATATAACATAATAAATTATTTTTTATATTTTATATTTTATATTATACCTTTATATATAAAATATGATAGGAATTTATTATTATGTTTATCTATTATTTTTTATATGCTTTATAATTTCAATTCTAATTTGGAATAGTCAATTGCATAAAAGTTTAAAATATCAACAATTTTTACAATTAATTATTGCTTTAACGATTGTATTTACAAGTTTTGCAATTATAATTCAAATTTTTTCATTAACCATCACTCAAAATGATACAGAAATTCAATTATATGAAACATTATTCAATTCACTAATTTTAGATACATTTAGTTATTTTGAGAATAATCCTAAAATGAATTACTTTTATAATCAAATGTTTAAACCTTTACATTATAATCCTGATATTCCAATTAAAAGTCGTGATTACACAGGAGAGCAACAAATTGTTCATTCTATTTTAACAAGGATGGCAACTATATTATATTATTTAGAAACCGATAAGATAATAAATAATTCTGAAAATAAAAATAAAATAATCAATAAGCTAAATTTATTTTTTTTAAATGTAAAAAGTTCTCCAATATTTATGGAAAATTATAATAATATTAAAGACCGATTATTTACTAATACATTAAAAAATTATTTAAAAACTAATTTTAATATATGATTATTACAAATGATAATTTTTAAAATATTCATATATAATAATGAATTTTAAGTTATTTTATATAGTCTATTTAATCTTTTTTATATTTTTAGTTGCAATTTATTTTGTTTGGAAAACGAATATTCATAAATATCCCAAATTTGAAATAATATTGAAAGTTTTAACTGCTTTAACTATTCTTTTTACGAGTTTTGCTATTATTATTAATATATATACATTTTCTATTACACAATCAGATAGTGAGGTAAAAATTTATCAAGATGTATTTGATAATTTAATTGTTAATACTGTAATTTTATTTCAAAATAATCCAAAAATGCAATATTTATTTGATGAAATGTTTGAACCTTTACATTATAATCATGGTAAACCTATATTAAAAAGATATTATTCCGATGAAGAACAAATTGTTATGATTATTTTACATAAAATTTCATCAGTTGTTTATTATTTAAAAAATGATCAATCATTAAACGATTACGATAAATCAATAATTGAAAATAAACTTTACTTATTTGTAAAAAATATGATTAGTTCTACAATATTTATGGAAAACTATAATAATTTAAAAAGTCGTTTTCCAACAGCTTTATTAAATGAGTATTTTAAGAATAACTTTAATATTTAAAAAGGGAAACTTTTATCTTTTATAACAAATTTTTTGGCTTTTTCTCCACACATATCATCAAATTTTCTAGCAGTAGAGCAATAATGTAAATCAATATTTTCATTATCTATTTTCCCATTTACTAAAAAATAATTATCTTTAATTGTTGGATTTAAATAGCATTTACCAAATTTATCTGACGAAAAAAAATCTTTTACATAATATTTACAATTTATACATAGTTTTGGTTCAATACTTGAAGAAATTGTTGTTAATAATGAATATAAGCATAAAATAAATATATTATTCATTAATATTTTAATAATAAATAATAATATCTAAACTGTTTTAAATATTTTTAATATTGTTTATTAATAGATAAATGAGAAATAAAACAAATAAAACAAAAAAAACAAATAAAACAAAAAAAACAAATAAAACAAATAAAACTCACAAAAAAACTTTGAAAAAATTACCAAATAAAACTCCTAATAAAATAAATTTAATTAGTCAAAATATTTATAAATATTTAGATATTTATGGTATTCTTCCTATTAATCAAAATAATAATTTGAAATCTTATTCGCCTACTATTAATAATGAATTAGTAAAATTAGTTTCTGAAGAAAGACTTCCAATAGATAATTGTAATAATGAAAATGCTTTTAACCTTCAGGAACCCTTAAAAATAGGTATTCCAGGTAAAATATATGGTAAAATATGTATTCCATATTATGAAGAAAAAGCAAAAAAATTTCTTTTAAAAAATTTGTCCGCAAATAAACATATTAAACCTGAAATAGTTGTCCCTCCAATTCAAAGTCAATCAAACTGTTGGTTTAATACAATGTTTGTTACTTTATTTGTAAGTGATAAAGGTCGCAAATTTTTTCATTTTTTTCGTCAATTAATGATATTAGGAACACAAGTTAATGGAATAAAAATTCCAGAAAATTTAAGAAATAGTTTTGCTTTATTAAACTATGCTATTGATTCTTGTTTAACAGGTTCAAAATATGCATATATTTTAGATACTAATTCTATTATTAAAAATATTTATGATTCCATTCCATTAAAATATAAAGAAAAATTGCCATATATAAAAGACGTTTCTGAAGCAGGAAATCCTATTTATTATTATCAAAGTATAATTTATTATTTACATAACGATTCGCTACAAATGTTATTTTTAAAGAATGCACTAAGTTCTTGGAAAGAAAAAGTTATAAAAATGGTTGAAAAATATAATTATTTGCCGCATTTTATAGTAATAGAATTTTATGAAAATGGTAATGTAATAAATAAAGCCAAAAGTTTTTATATTAAGGGTGCTAAATATGTTTTAGATAGTTGTATAATTAGGGATACATCTAAACAGCACTTTTGTGCTCTAATAACTTGTGAAAATAATGAAATGGCATATGATGGTTTAAGTTACCATCGATTGACTCCATTATTATGGAAGAAATATATAAATTCTGATTTTGAATGGGAATTTGAAGGATCTAAAAATCAAAATGGAAGTCCATTAAAATGGAACTTTTTAAATGGTTATCAAATGTTACAATATTACAGGGTTAAATAAATACTTTATAATAAATTAAAACTATTAAACAAAAATGAAATAACATTTTTTGCTGCTATTTCTCCGCCACCATTATTATATTCATATTTATTATTTTGATCTGAAATACCAGTTAAAGTTAAACATGGAATATTTTTTTCATTACTTAAAAAATAAACTATGAATTCATCTTGACCATCTGATTTAAAATTATTATTAGGTTCTATAAATCCTTTTGTATCATCTATTATTTCATTCGTAAATTTAGAAGTTTTATATAGAATATTTTTTGCTTTTATAAAATTATTATTTAAAGAATATTTTTGATAATTTTGAATAAAAGCGGAATTAAACTGTAAAACATCGCCAATTTTATAAAGTAAGCTTCCTGCTGTGCTTAAACCTATCAAACTGGTTGATCCTAAGTTTTTTATAATTTCATCAATTGAATCAATTAAAATAGAAATATTAGAATATTCTTGTGGATGATCTTTCATAAGACAAAAATAGTTTTTATTTACTTTTAAAATTAATGCAGTTTGATTTTTAATATCAATAATTGTGTATGAAATATTATTCCGATTCAAATAATCTATTAAAGCTGATTTACAATGCAAATCCCAAACTAATATTAAACTATTTGAAATAGAAAATTTGTTATTTATTTTAGAATTATGAAAATTCAATACATAAATAATTGTTATAAATGATATAAATATTAGAGTAATTAAAAATATTAAATTATAATTTTTCATACCTATAAATTATATATAATATATATAATTATATAATTTATGAATACTGGATTTTCAAAATCATTATTGCCGAATCCAAAAAAAAGTAAACAAAATATTAAGAAAACAGCTTCTCAAGAGAAATCCTTATGTAAAGAAATATTTAAAATTGATAAAACTATAAATAATAAATATAGTTTTCCTAGTCAATTTCCTATATTAACTGGAATTAAAAAAACTCAAAAAAAAGGTGGAAAAAAAAAAGGTAAAACATTAAGAAATAGAAAATTGTAGACTTATTACTTATTTTCTAATTTGGAAACTCGCTTTTTAAGCTCTTGGATTTCTTTAATTAAAATGCCTATTAATCCAGTATAATTAACCGTTTGATTTTCTGAGCCATCTTTTTCTCCTTCAACTAAAAATGGTATATATTCTTGCAGTTCATGCGCTATCAAACCAATACTTTCTTTTCCGTTTTGTTTAAATTTAAAATAATATGGATTAAGATTATCTGTAGAATATTCATTTAAATTAATTGGTAGGATTTTTTCTTTTAATCTATAATCTGATGAGGTTGTGAATTGTGGAGCACTAACATTTGTTATATTTAATGTAGGATCTGGAGTCAATGTTCCAATTGGACTTATAATCCAATAACTTAATCCGGTTGCACCTTGAGGACCTGTTGAACCAGTTGGTCCAGGTGGTCCCGTTGAGCCACCTTGAAACCCTTGTGGTCCTTGGGAACCAGTTGAACCTTGAGCTCCTGTTGCTCCTTGAGCTCCTGTTGCTCCTTGAGGTCCAGTTGAACCCTGAGCTCCAGTTGAACCCTGAGCTCCTGTTGCTCCTTCTAAACCAGTTGTTCCTTGTAAACCAGTTGCACCTTGTAAACCAGTTGCTCCTTCTAAACCAGTTGCCCCTTGTAAACCAGTTGCTCCTTGTAAGCCTTGAGCTCCTTGAGCTCCTTGAGCTCCTTGAGGACCCGTTCCACCTGTAGGGCCACTAATATTAGTAATTTCATAATTAACTGAATTTGAAATAAATACATCATTTACAACTTGAACACTGTAAACACCCGCGGAAGCTGATGTAGGAACAAAAAAACTTATTTGATTTGTATTAAAAAATGAGCATGATAAAGAATAATTGCCAAATTTAACAATAGAATATGATCTGAAATTTGTTCCAAAAATAGTTACAGTTGCTTGATATTGATAAATACTTATATAAGATGATAATGAGGTTATAGTTGGAGCTAAGGATGGCAAATTAGAAGACCAACCTAGACATCGTTTTCCATTATTACTATAAATTAATCCTGACATCTATATTATATTTATAAAATTAATTGTTATATTAAACCATTTATTATTATTCTCCAAAAGCTCCAGTGTAAGAATTAAAAAAGAAAAAAATACTTATAATTAAAAAATATATTCCACTAATAAATTCTAGTCTTCTATTTGAAATAGCTTTAGTAATATAAGCTCCAAGAAATGCAAATAAAAAATAAAAAGTAAATAATAAAACGGCAGTTAAAACTTGAACTTGGCTGCGTTTAAAATATTGCAAAAGAGCCAGTATTGAAATAGGAGGTACGATTGCTAATAAAACTGTTCCAGCACCAGTTTTAAAATTGGGCACTAATCCTAATATTAAAAGCCCAGGAAGCATAACTTCTGCACCAGATTGTCCTAGAGCGCCTCCAAATAAACCTGCAATTGATCCTAAAATTATAGTTAATATTATGTCTATAGTCATATTATTAAATTATATTAAATATTATTCATTTGGGTGCAAAATCGTCTTTTTTTAATTTAATATTTCCCATAATATATTTTTTAGCCATAAAATAAACTAAATATCCAAATGCTATACCAATTATTAATCCTATAATTAATTGTTTAATAGTATGATTATTATATATATATCTTTGATATATACTAATAATAGTTATTATTGAATATAAAGTTGTATAAAATGGATTATTTAATGTTAAAAAAATAAAAGCTAGACAAAAACTACAACTTTGTGCATGTCCTGAAGGTAAACCAAATTTATCAAATTTAACTCGTATTCCATTATGAATTGCTATTTCCAAAGTTTTTTTATCGTTTAAAGGCCTGGGTTCTTTTAAAATCATTTTTAAAGCAATATTTAAAAAAATATTTAAAACGTAACCAAAAACAAAAAATATAATATAAAAAATTTTATTTCTTAAAAGAAATAATGTAAAAAAAAATAATATTATTGGAGCATAAAAACCAATATTATCTCTAATCAAAAATAAATCCATTTATATTATATTATTATTATTTATAGAAAATATTTTATTTATATGTTATCTATAAAGTAGTATTGAATATAAAACAAATTACTCCAGAGTTTATAGAAAGAATCTATTTTTTTGAGATATACATTTTAATAAATATTTAATACTTTCTTCTTCATTCAGATACTCTTCATTAATATTAAAGTGAAGACATTCCTTATCATAAAATGTTAAAATACTAATTTCACTATTAAGGAATTCGTGATTATTATTAATTTGAAGGACGTTATCAGGAATTTCACGATTAAAAAATTTTTTCAATATTATTTCATGCATTTTTATAAATAAAATATTAGATGGATGATTTATGGTATAAGCAATTCTATTATTATCTATATTTTTAATAACAAAATCAAATAACTCTGGTAAATCTGATTTAAAAATAATATCATAATATCTTTTAATTTCATTCGTTTTAGTATCTTTTAATATTTTTGAAAATTCTTCTAGAGAAATTGCTTTATTTAGATATTTATTTATGAAATCACTTTGTATATTATCTTTATGTAAAATTAAATCTGCTGTATATATACAAGGATCTTGATAATTTGGTAATAATATTTTTATATCAAACGATTCTTTAATTTTAAAAATATTTTTGTCTGTCTTAGGAGAAGTATTAAAATAGTCAAAATTTATTATATATTCACAAATTAAAATAGTTGTATTATAAATTTCTTTTTTTTTCTCTTCATTATCTATTATATTCTTTGATAAATTTATCATTTCATTATTAAAAACCAAAATACCTAATATATTGTAGGAATCAAAATAATTATCATTCGCTAAATAATTTAGAAAAGGAGTAATTCTACAACCTCCAATAAGACAAATATTCTTATTAGATTTTCTATCACAAATACAAATTTCTGACTTAGAATTTATATCACAAATATAATTTACATCGTAATAAACCATTTATATATAATTTATATATTTATAAATATATAATAAAATTAATATTGATATAAATTTTCTGAAATTATTGTTATAGACCAATCTGCTCCATGTAAATCTACTATATTACCTTTATCGTCCAATAATTTTATATGTAACCGATCTATATCTACTGGACCAAAATATATACGCTTATTATCTTGTAAAGAACCACTAAAATCTACATAAATATCTCCTGTTTTCATCCCACTATATTTAATTGGAATTAAACAAAATGTATCAGAATTTGTCGGGGCTTTTGATCTAAAAGATATAGTTTTGCTTCTATTTTTTATTATTTCATTAGCTGTATAAATTTGGGCTTGTGTTAATGTTCTTGGCGCAGATGGTAAAATTTGTTCTATTTTTGTTCTTGAAATATCCAATTTATCTCCTAAATTATTAAATAAATTATCAACATTTAAACCTAAAATGCTTGCTGCACCATTATCCAATGCTGCAAAATTTCCCAATGTATTTATATTTAATTGTGGAGGTAGACCTCCAGTTGTGCAAATATAAGGTTGTGAAAGATTATAATAACTGGGTAAAGGTAAAGATTTTGATAATTGAGTAATAGTTATTAATCCATTATTTATATGATTTTGATTATAATCATCCAAAACTAATATAAAATATTTTGGTCCATATAAATTTAATACTGCAACTGCTTGATTTCCCAAATTATAATTTAACGTTAAATCAGAATTCTTAGTAATTTTTGAAGTAAATACCGGTTCAATGGGCAATCTAAATCCCATTAACCATCCTAATGTTCCATTAAAAGTATGCCCTTGTCCTGATGATGCGGAACAAGGGTATGAACCAGATTCATAACAACTTTTTGTCCCTGTTAAATCAAAAAAGGTATAATAAGCATAAATCTCCGAATCAAAAACTTCAAGATTTTTTGCTAATGCCTTAATTTGATTATTAGCAGGATCTATCCAATCATCTAAATACAATGTTATTTTTCCATTATTTTGATTATATTTTGCAATATTAGGAATATTTAAATTATCTTTATAAGTAAATCCTTTCGGCCAATCATTTACATCATATGGTTTTTGAAAATTTGTTGAATTTGTAAATGCATAATTTAAAGCTAAGCAAAATTCAGTAGGATTATAATTTCCTGGTTCAATAAATATTTTAAATGTATTTCCAGCATTAGTTACCCAAAAACATGTATTTCCATAAATATAATCTATAGTATACCATGTATATGGAACTTGAATTGAATATAAATACATTGATAAAACATTAGTTAAAGGATCCGATAAATCCAACGTAAAATCTGTTGATAATGCTTCACTTCCACCAGAAGGTTGACGAAATTGACTATCAATATTTATAAATCGGCTTGTAGTATTTTGAAGATTTGGATTTAAAGAATCTTGAGCTACCCTTAAATTGTAAGAATTATTAATACCCAATTGTTCACGTTTCATTGGAACATGCTGATTATCATAAACATCTATTTTTTGGAAGCGATCAGTTATTTTCTCTTTTTGCTTTATACTATCTTGAGGCAATGATTCATATTTAAACCAATCATTTGTTTGCTTTTCATTTGGTGCGTATTCAGCATCCTTTCCTGATGTTTCTAATTGATCCATATATCTTAATAATTTAGTTTGCATAGATTGAAAAAAATTTACTAATTTTGGCTGATTTTCGTTAGATGGTGAATATCGTTCTATATATTTGTTAGTTGTATCAATAATTTCATCTGAATTTGGATCATCTAAATTTAATATAGCTAATAATTCAGTAATAGTATAATTATCAATATTTGTATCCATAGAAGTCATATTAATAAGTATTATTATTTTTCTATATTTTTTTGATATAATTTACTTTTTTTTTAGGAATTATTTCAATTACTTCTTCTTCTTCTTCTTCTTCTTCTTCATTATTTAAATTGTAATTAAATTTATTTAAAAATGCTATTTTTATTTTATTCTTCAAAATACGTAAATCATAATTCCAATGAGTGAATATTTTTTCAGTTATAATAGTGATTCCCGTTCTATATTTTAAATGTGATTTGCCTTTAAATAAAATATTATCAAGTATTTCGCTAATTTCTGGATCTAATTCATGTCTTCCTATCCAATAATTTCCCCTATAAATATAACGATTATAATCAGTATTAGAATATATCTTATGTCTTTTGTCAGATACTAACAAGTTTTTGACTAAACCAATTCCTTCAATTTTATTAGTTTCATTATTCATTTCAGCAACAAATATATTTGAACCAGAAGAATATATATTACGAATTTTTAATGCTGCTCCATAAATAACAATTTCCTCATTATTTTTTCTATATTCAATATTTTCATTATAAGTTGAATTTGTAAACCTTGTGCAAGCAATATGAAACATTTATTATCATTTGGTTTGTTAATATTTCTTTGTTAACAAATCAATTTTATTTATATATATTTCTTTGTTCCCATAAAATACTATAATGTGGAACTTTTGCATTATCATTTAGTTCTATATTATAATTATTATAAGTTTCAAAAATAATATAATCTTCGGATTTACTTTTATTTGATGGAGAAAAACAAATATATTTTTTATAATTTATGTAAAATGTATGTTTCATATCAAAATCATTTTTTTCTTCATCATTAAAATATTTTTCTAATAATAAAGGTCCAGTCGGTTCTAATGATTTTTCTCCATAAAAATTATTTGATACATTTTCAACTATTTGGTTAATAGCTGAATATAAAATGTGATTTCCTGGTTTACAAATCATGAGTCCATTATATATTCCAATTTTATCCGCATCTAAAACCCAATGTTCTTTTTCAACTAAATTGATAAATTTAAAATCTTTAACAGGTTTATATTTAATATCTAAATATATTCCTCCTAATTTGTATAATACACAATATCTCCATAAATCAGCTTTAAAAGCTCCTGGAATTAATCTATTAAAAGCTTCTAGAACTGTTTCGTCAAAATTTGCTTTTATAAATTTATAACAATCATCATCATCAAATAAATGATAGGAAAAGGCTGGATTTGTTAATTTTATGTTTTCAACAGTTTTTGCCATTTCATGAGGTAAAATTTTTGAATGCCAAGTTTGAAAAATATTTAATGGAATTGTTGTATTATAATACTTTTTCATTGGATATGGTTTTTCTAATAATTGTTTTATAACTAATCCTTTTTTTAAAAATCTTATGTCTAAATCTTTTTTCAACAAATTATTATTATTATTATTAATATCCATTATAATTAAATAAATTATAATAATATAGTTATAATAAACGTTTACTTCAAAGTTGTTCACGCATAAATATGTCTATAAATTTATAACGTTCATTATCTAAAGTTTTTAAAAGATTAGCCCATGGGCTACAATTCTTTATTTCATTATTATTATTATTAATATTATTTTTATTAATATCATAATTATTATTTGTAAAATGATTTAATATATTACTATTAAAACCTGATACCATAGAACAGTTATCATTTATAGATAGTGCGGGAAAAGTAGATGTTGAAGAAAGATTCCAGAAAATAATATGAGGTCTTTTAAATGGAATATTCCAAATTTGTTTCCCAGTTTCATAATATAAATTATCAATATATTCTATTATTGATTTATATTTTGGATCAATAGGATCAAATTGCATATTGGATAGAAAAATTAGAACCATATTTTCAACAAATTCAGGTTCTAATTTTTGTTTTATTATTGAATCAAGAATAGTTTTAAAAATACAAGATATGTTACTATTTAATCCAAATGTAGATTCTTTTATGACATATTCAACTTTTTCAATAAAGTTATTGCAATTTTCTAGATTAATCCAGGAACAATTATTTGAAAATGTAATAAGACGATTTTTAAAATATGATTTTTCAGAAATACGAATTCCTAAGGAAATTGCCGTATTTAGAGCATCAGCTTCTAAATTTTCTGAAGTATCAATAATTCCAATAATATTTCCAAGAGCTTTATTATTCTTTGAATTATTATTCCATTGTAAATTAAGAATTTTTGCTTCATCTGATTCTTTTTTTAAAAATAATTTTTTTGCTTCATTAGTAAAATTATTAAGAGATATGAATTTACTATTAATTTGTTGATTATTATTTAAAAATTCGTTAAATAATGATGAACAAACAATTCTATCTTTTAAATCTAAATTAGATTTTCTATTTATGTTTAATAATGAATATTTCTGTTTTTGAAGACTAATAGATGTTAGTTTTTCAAAAGAAATTTCTGACCATTTGTTTTCACATTGCTTTATTTGAACTGTATCTAGTTTTTTATTAATACAAGAAATAATGCGACGGAAACACATTTTAGCTTTTTTAATAGCCATTTTTTTTGATTTTTCATTTTTAGCAGAGATAATATATTTATTGAAATAAGAAATAGCTAAAAAGGTAAATAAATGATTATATTTGGTGTTTTCACGTGGAATCCATTTACAAAGTAAAGACGGTTTTTTGCTAATAAAATCATTTCTAAGTTGTTCTAGAATTTGTTCTAATCCAAATTTTATTAAAGGATGAATTTCATTATCATTTTTATCAAGATTATCGTTTAAATAACTATGTAAATATTTAATATCTTTCCAAGATCCAAATGGATGAAAATTGAGATTATGACATGGAGAAATAAAAAAAAGTTTTAATGCATTTTTAGCTAAATCTGGAAAATGGTTATACCAATTCTCTAAAAGAACAAATGATAATTTATATTCGCCTTTACCAAAAATAATATCACGTGTATAAAATATTAAACGATACATAATAGACATAAAATCAAGATATTCCTCTCTAGAAATAATAAAAGATTTATATAATGATATAATTTCAGTTAAAATATTATCAATTTTTAAAGATAAATTTGTAATATTGTTAGTTCTAATTAATTGAAAATTCAATTGACAAATTTGTTCTCTAATATTTTTAGACCAAGAGTATTCTATACATCCATTTTTACCAATTTTTAAAGGATTATAATTATCAATGGATGAAATAATAGAGGACATATAATATTGTTAAATTATTAAATTGATTCTTTAAATAGTTTTCTTTTGGTTTTTTTATTAGAAATCGTTTGAATATAGATTTTTTTTGTAAATGATGGTAAATTTTTATTTTTTTGATGAAAAATAATAATTAAATCATTAATATCATGAAATAATGATATAGATTTATCAAATTTAATTGAATCAATGTTTTTAATAGAATGTAAAAAAGTGTTTCCAATATTTTCGTTTTTAGACCTTAGAAAAGTTTTTAAATTTTCAGGTTCAATATTAATATTGAATTTTAAAATAGATAATAAAGAATATTTAATACCATTACTACAAACGTTATTTTTTATTATTCTTAATAATTCTTCTTTTTGAAGAATACCTAATGTTTTAAACATAATTTTTTCTTCTTTAATTTTTTCAATTGAATTATCTTTATTTATATAAATGGAATGAATACTTATGAATTGAAGATCTTCTGTATAGTAATTTTTATATTCATTATCTATTTTTTCAAATTCATGAATCCATGATAAATCTAAATCTTCAATATTCTCCATTATATAAAATTATTTATAATAGATTAAATAATTAAACTTATTCAAACATTGATATCAAAATTTTTATATTGATTTTCATCAAAATCATCATCATCAATATCACTCTCTTCATCGGATAAAATATCTAAATCTAATTTGTCTCTGTCTTTGTAAAAAAATTTTTCTTCAAAACTCCCTTCTCCGTAAACAGAATCATATTCATTTCTATAATTTTCCCAATTATTCCTCATAAAATCAATTGCTTTATTCATATTGTAATTTGAATCATTTAGTAAATATTCATTTATTTCATTTTGTTTTAAAACTGATTTTTGATAAGAAGTTAAAGGACCATTTAGAAAAACCATTTTATTATTTTTATAAGAAATATCTACAATCCCTGGCTTAACAATTATATCCTGAGATAAATCATTCTTAATATTATCAGAAGAAACAATATCTTTATAATTAGAAGAATTTTCGTTAGGAGAATTTATTTTATTATTTAATAAATCTGGGAAATCATTATCATCAATGAAGAAAGCTTTTTCTAAATTATTCTTATTTTTAAAACGATATTTACCATTTGAAGTTTCAGGTTTGTTAAAATTAGATGAAATAGTTCTATTATCATTTATTTTTAAAAAAGGATTATTCATATCTTTTTAAATATAGGAAGTCTAATATATAAATTATAATGTTCCAACGTTTTTAAGTAGGTTTCATATATCATTTTTTAATAAAAAAATAAAATATTTTATAATATATATATGAATTATTTTAAAAAACTTTATAATATTCCTATTCTAGTAATAATTTTTATAATAATTATTATAATTTTATTAATTTCCATATTTTATAAAAAAATGAAAAATTTAAAAATTAAATACAGATTTTCTCCTAAATGGACATATACAAAACAGAGATATTCTAATCAAAATGAATCTAATAAATATATTATAACAGAAGTTAGCCAAATATGTCCTATCTTTACAGATGATGAAACAAAACCAATAGGTAATGTCATAATTAACGGCGAATTATATGAATCACCAGACAAAAAAAGATACTATTTATATAAAGCTAATCATATTTATATATTACCAGGTGGAACAATCAATGTAATTTATATGGATAATAATCTTAAAAATAATTATGATGAATTAGATAATACTATTTTTTTACCTGGGACAGTTCTAAAATCAAATTTCTCTACAGGGGGTTCAGGTGATTATGCGTTTAAAACTGGAAATGTTTCTTTATATAATGATGATTCATGGGTTAGAACTGTTTATTTTAATTTTACTAATTAAAATTTCCCTGGTTTCAATATTTATTGGAAGAATTAATTAGATTATCTTTTTGTTTTCTTATTATTTTTTCTTCTTTTTATTGTTTTTCTCCTTTTATTATTTTTTGTTTTTGTTCTTGTTTTCCTTCTTCCACCTTTTTTTTCTGATTCATTTAAATCTGGAACTTCAGCCGTATATAAATGTATTTCTTGAATTTTTTCACGTGTAAATGGATTATTGGGACTTTGACTTGATAATATAAATTTTCTAATTCCCTCATTTTTTTTTTCGTCATATATAAATGCTGGCGGTGGAAATTTTTTATTTTCTTTGTCCATATATTGTTTGTTTGAGTCATCAATTAAATATGCTATTGTTTGTCTATTAGTTATATCCTCATGAGTTATTGGGTCAATTGTCCCGGGAATAATCTTTTGTGTTTGTTCTTTATTATTATCATGAAGGGTTACACCACGATTATCTAATAATTCATTCTCTGAAAGTCTATTCATCTTTGTTTCAATTTCAGTCAATTTTTGTTTACTTTCATTATAGTAATCTAATATTTCGGTAGACAAACTAATATTAGGACCAACGAATGTTTCCAGCAATTCATAATATATTTTTATAGTGCCAATTATAGAATTATAATTTTCAATTAATTTTATTTCATTATAATTATTATAATCATTATTTATACCACGTTCTAAAAATACAATCATATTATATATTTCTTTTGCTTTGTTTATCTTTTCATCTAAATCCGACATTTTATATTATATATATATAATTATATTAGTATAAATATTAGACATAATTAATCAACTTATTTATACTAAAAATCAATTTATATTTTATCATATTAAAGACAACTTAATGATTATATTTGTCTTATATAAGGCAAAATTTCTCCTAACAGCAACTCATTTTTTTATAAACTTACACTTAAAACCAAATTTATTCTATATATAAATATATTTATATATTTTTACAGGAGATAGCACATAACTACTAAATTTATTTAGTATTTTTGTTTATAATATTATTTGATCTATTTTTGTTTCATTTGCTTTTGCATCTTCATACCCTAATTTATACATTTTTTCATGATGATCTAGATTAGGCCATATCCATAACCAACTGAAATTTAATTTTCTAAAACTATTTACACTTATTACATATGAAGGCACTTGTTTTCCATATGGCATAAATAATTCATAGCCAAATATTAACCCAAAAAGTAATGTTAAAATCCCTGCGTCTGTCCTTATTATATACCATTTTTTTGGATGTTTTACAAAGGTATTTTTTAAAGGACCTGTAATAAAAGGTATACCATGTGAAATTAAACATGATTCTGTAAATTCATTTATATTATCAAAATTATAATAAAATGTTACTGATGAAAAGATTGGACAAATTATATTTAAATTTAAAATTCCTATAAATAGATTATTTTTGTAACTAATAATTTCATTCTCATAATTATTTAAATAATTATCGTGACAATACTTCTTTATTAAATTGTTACTTCTATAAATTAAACCATACCATGTTTGGGGAACCTCATTTAATCCATCTTTCATTACACTCATTGATTTATTAGGATTAAAATGTTTCATAGCATTAATTACAGGATAAATTCCTGCTGATGTTCCTAACCATACTATTTTATTTAAAATATTGTTGGAATATTTTTCCTTTATAAATTTCATTATTCCACAATAATAACTCCAATAACCACCCCCACATTCAAAAAAAATTTGTTTTTTATAATCATCGTTTTCATCTAATTTTAAGTAAATTTTTTCTATAGATTTGGAAGTAAAAAAATTTTTTATAAAATAAATATACGATAATACAAATATATTAAAGGAAATTTCTTTCATGATTATTATTTATTTATTATTAATATTATAATTAATGAATTAAGATTGTAATTAAATATCATCTATATTTATTTCTTCTTCTATTGTTTCATTTTCTGTAAATTTGATCTTTTCATTATCATTAGTTTGCATTTCTAAAATCAATCTTTCACGATCTAAATCTTTTTCCGAAACAAATTGAAAACTATCATCTTCTTCAACTATATCTTTATTATTTACTCTTGATAAATCATTTGCATCCAATGCATGCCAATCTTCAGATACCGCATCTTTTAAACGCTCTTTATCAAAATCTGAATAAACCTCTAATAAATCACATTTTTGTAAATTTGTTTTTTTTGAATCTAAATCATTACTTGTAGAATTAATATCCCACTCTCGCAAACCTATTAATACCCATTTTCCTACGTCAACAATATTATCTCTTTTACCTCTACCACTAAATTTTCCTCTTATATGACCTAATCTAATTTTGCCGTCTATACAATAACAATGAAACATACTATTTCCTAACATTTTTATTACTATTGAATAAATCTCGCCTTCATCTTCTGAAAATCTTAATTTATTATTTTTTGAACCTATTGTAAACTTTCTTCCAAATTTTTTATGACTTGAACCACCTTGAGTATTCTTTACCATTTTTAATATATTTATAATTTTATTTTTTTTAAAAATTTATTTCAATTTTATTTTTTATTTTTAGTATTTTATTTTGTCTTCATCAAACTCAACCAACTCTTCTTCTAATACATCAAATAAACCATTTTTTTTATATGTTTTATAAAACCATTTCCAGTCATATTTATTTTCAATAGCCATTATTGACTTTTCTTTTACAATTTGTTTTTGTTCATCAGGATCTAATCCATATAATTTATAAAATTCTTGCATTTCTATATCATCAGGATTCTCTTTAAATATAATTTTTTGTTTAAAATAGTCTGGATAAGCTTTATACTTTCTTATTCTATAAGACCAAATTGGTGAAAAAGATGCGTGATATAACCATTTATAATTATAACATTCATTCAAATCATATTTAAATCTGTTTAATTTAAATAAACTTAATTGTTTTAAATCATCAATTCCTACTAAACAAGCATTTTCTAAAATATGACAATTTATTAGTTCATCTGAAATATTTATTGTTTCATATTGTTCAATTTCTTCTAAACTAACAGTAAAATAAAGATTTTTTCCTTTTTTTAAATTAAATTTTTTAGAAAATAAAGTCATAATTTTCGCTAATAACACAATATTTCCATTAACTAAATTAATATTTGAAGCATTATTAAATTCATCAAGTAATCTTTTTTTTACTAATTTTATTCCATTATTATTAAATATCTCAATACAAATATTATAAATTTCAAAATTATTTATTTGATTACTATTTTCATTTAAAATCCAGTTTGAAATAGATCTATAATCATTATTTTCAAACCATTTTTCCATATTTTTTTTAAAACTAATTAAATCACTTATTTTTTCATCTAAATAATTCATTTCTACTTCAAATGATTGACAAATATTTTTTAAAAAGAAAACATCACTATTACATGGCCTAAATAATAAATCTTGAACTATCATTTTCACAATTTTATCGTCTTCCTCTTTAAGCCAGTCTTTGTATTTTTTTATAAAATATGTTTCAAAACTAGGATTAAGTGTAGCAAAGAAATCATAGTAAATCTGCCATAGTAATTCAAATAATTCGCATTTAAATCCACTAAAATATAATTCATAAGCCCAAAATATTGCATCATCTCTTTTATTTAATATTGAAATTAAAAATGATATTCTTATTTCATCTTTAACATATAAATAACGAGTAAATACTAAATCAGAACCAGGCAAAGATATTTTAAAAATATCATCTTTTTTTAAAGATTTATTGAAACTTTTATTTAAAGACATTTTAAGGATATTATATTTGATTAATTAAGATAAAAAATTATTTCAATTTTTTAGTTATTTAACAAAAATATAATCTCCATAGAATATATATATAATGGCACTAATTGGAGGAAAACGTAAGCAAAATAAAAGTCTAAAGGCATGGGTAACTTTTGTCAAGAAAGTTCAAAAAGAAGAAAAACTTACTTATAGAGATGCAATTCATCGTGCCAAAGTAAGAAAGGATAAAGGTGAAAAATGGATGATGGGTGGTTCTTCTCCTGATGATGAATCTTCTGATAGTGATGATGACCAAGATATGCCTATAATGGATGAAGATGCGGAAACTCCTGATGAAGACAATATGTTAGGTGTTGTCGGTGACAATATGAATTCTTCAAGTTATGGTGGTAAAAGAAGAAGAAGAAAAACTATGAAAAGAAATAAGAGTAAATCTAGAAAATCAAGAAGAGGAAGAGGACGATCAAGAGCTTCTAGACGTCATTAGATTATTTAGTAAATCATTCCAAACTTTAGGTTCTAAACTATCTAATAAATTATTGAAATTTTTAATTGTAAAAGAAATAGTCTGTCTTTTTAATGGGTTTAAATGAATGTTACTAACTAACAAATTTAAAAAAAGTATTATAAATTTATTCTTTGAATTTATGTTTATAATTATACGAAGAAACATTATACTTAACGCATAATTATCCCAAGTTCCGTAAAATTGCAAAATATCATTTAAAATATATTCAAAACTTTGATTAATATATTTTTGAAAATAATTCAAGGAATCTTTTTTATACATACTAACAAAATCATCTCCAAAAGTTTTTAAAATAGTTTGGTTTTCAATTAAATTATCAATTATATTCTCAATATTATTAATTGATAAACTATTCAATTTGTTAGTTATTAAATATGATAAAATATGAAATTCCGGTGGCCATTCTATAAATTCTGGGTCGTATTTTAAAAAAAAATGTTTTATATATTCATTCATATTTGAATTAGATATATCTATTGAAAATGCAAAATTTGTTAGTATAGCTTCTTCTTCAAAGATATAAATTGAATCCATATTTATGAAATTATGGACTATTCTTTCATTTAATAATTGGTTTATAGTAATCAACAATTTTTCATAAATATTTATTAAATTAATTATATATATTTTCGGACTACTTAAAGAGCAAGTCTTTAAATACTTTTTTAAATATATTAATTCATTGTCTTCATACTTTAAAAGTATTGAATTGTCTACACTTGTATTTTTACTAGTCTTTAAATAATTTACATTTTCATCTAATTCTGTTAACAATAATTCAGAGCTATTTTCACAAACATAATAATATTTTTTGTAATGTGGAATTGTTTTTATTTTTTCTATATTTGTTAGTTCATTTTTTACAAAGGAGTCCAAAGTTACAATTTTATTTATTATTTTCTTTTTTCTAGGATTTGGTTTATTATTATCTTTTAAATGATAATATACACAGCTTTCTAATTCAGTTCTTTTCATTTGTTTATTTTTTACTACTAATAAAAAAATCTAATTTTTACTCGTTTTTATAAATAAACAAAAAATATAATAAAATTGTTTATTTTTTACTGGTAATTTTATTTTTAACTTTTTAATTTATAAATAAAATATAAAAAATAATCTATTTTATGATGTGTTGTACTCATTGCCAATTGCGGTCTACTAACGGCTACTATGATATAGTCGTTAGTAAGTCACCAAATTAGTTATATTACTACAATTGGATGCGGGACACGAATTCGTACCATTACCCGCAGAACAAGCAATGTTTTGATTGATGATGCAATTTGATTGTATTTGATATTGACCATTACTTTTATACTTTTGACTTGTTGCGGATCCGGTATAATTACCTTGTTCAGGATTACATCTAGTATAATAAACAGTTATAGTATAATGGTCATTACCTGGTGTGTAATTTATTTTATAGCTTTGTACAGCACATCCCCACTCGTCGATAATGGGAGTAGGACAATTACAAGTAGTATCTAAATACCATATTGGTGGAGAAGTAGCACAACAAGGTGTAGTAGATGTAGCTGTAGCAGAAGTAATAATTAATGATTCTAATTGATTTTATTGTAAACTTTTACCAGAATTGGTTGTTTTAGCATTAATGCTTCTTTTACTAAATCTATTAACCCCTGTATATGCTAAATTTATTTACTGAACCCTAGATGGATATTTACCATCATTAACCCATGGTTTGTTCCCTTGTCTAACTCTAAATGAAAAGGTGGGCATTTTATATATTAAAAAAATATAATAAAATATAACAAAAAAAAAGTTAAAATTACACATCCTTTATTATTTGTTAGTTATCATAAAATATCTATTCTTATATGTCTTTTTTATTTTATTTTGTATTAGTTCCTTATCCTTTATACCCTGCTCAAACATTCTTGAGATACCTTCTTTCAATATTAATTCATTTTTTAAACAAAAATCTATAAATCCGTTTTTAGGAGCATAATTTTCTTTACACTTATTTTCCTCAATATGTTTGTCCATTTCATTTAATAATTCTTTGTTTAGACTAGAATATTGTCTGCGTTCTTTTGGCTCCTTTTTGTCCGTTGTTTTCTTTCTAAAATAATATCTAGCACTTTTAAACATTTTATTTAAAACATCACCATGATAACCCAATCTTAATAATCTTTCTAATTCTTTATCTACTGCTTCATCATTTTCTTCTAACCAAATTTTCCAAGCTTCTTTAAAATCGTTTCTTTCATCATATTGATGAATTTTAGAAAAATTATACAAATCCTTCATAAATAAATCTGTAAATTTAAATCTATATATTGAATTTACTTGCAATTCATTATCTTTACGAATTTCATGTAAATCGTTCTCCTTTTTAGATGAGTTTATTATTGAATCAATATTCATTTTTATAGAACCTTTTTTATAAAATAATTAATTACTTATTATCATTTCAATTTTTTTATTTATTAATTTATAATTTATAATTTATAATTTATATTATTATGAATGGAATTAGAACATTTACTATTACTTATCACACTTATTATGACAATTTTTGTCAACGATATAAAAATATATTAATGGTTAACATTGAACCTCCAGGACCTTTAAGACGTCATGTTAGACTTTTAAGATTACCTCGTTTATCTCGCAATCAACAATATAACAATTTTATGGGATGTGGTTTAGCAATTTATAACACATTATTAGATCCCTTTTTAACTTCTAAATATGGTTTAGATTTAATGACTCCAAATGAAATTCCTTATTTAATAACATTCTTGGAATCCAATGGGTATCAAATAGATACTCAAATTACTAATATGTTAAATCAAAGCGAAATTAAATTAACTGATAGAAAAAATGTATTTACTGTAACTTATTTTGGAAATGAAAAACCGAACATCGTTTATATTAGATAAAATTAAAATTAAAAATTGATTTTAATTATATTTAAATATTTTTGATTATAATATAATTATAAATATGGATTCTGACCTTTTATCAATTTTACCAAATAATTTTGATACTTATGATAATTTAAAAAAACAGTCTATTATAAAATATTTAAACCAATTAGATTTAATAGAAAAAAAAGCATATATTATTGGAAAAAATCACCTTGGAACTTCATTTAACATTATAAAAAGTAATGGATTTATCAATTGGCAAAAAAATAATTTTTCAAATTAACCCTTAATTTCTTCTTCTTCTTCTCATTTTCTTAGTTTTCTTATGATTATATGATTCAAAATCCATTAATGATTTTTTTATCCTTCCTCCTATTAATTGACCTTCTTTTCCTAATTTTTTTATATTATCTCCGGTTAAATTTGGACTTGGTAAATTTGGACTTGATAAATTTGCACTTGATAAATTTGCACTTGGTAAATTTGGACTTGGTAAATTTGAACTTGGTAAATTTGGACTTGGTAAATTTGGACTTGGTAAATTTGGACTTGGTAAATTTGGACTTGGTAAATTTGGACTTGGTAAATTATTTTCTATTGCTTCAGTGGCATTATTTAAAGTATTTGAAGCTGCATCCTGTATTTTTTCAATTGTTTCACTAATTTTTTCCTTCGCTTCATTTAATGATTCCACCTGTTCTTTTAAAACTCCTGTAGCCTCTGCTGCTGCTTCTAAAGAATTATCAACAACTTGAAGACCACTTAGCGCAGTTCTAACTGGAGCAACAATTGGATATGCTACATCTTCAGCTAAATTTGCTCCCAAACCTAGAATTGCTTTTTCTTCTTTTTTTGCAAAATCATTTATAATATCAGATCCTTTATTTAAAGCAGGCGAAAGAACTTTGTTAGTTGCTTCTGATAATTGTGAACTTAATTGATTACCAAGATCCGAATTATTTATTACATTAACTATATTTTTTGATTTATTTTTTAATATATTTAATGAATCTTCAAAGTTCATATTGGGATTAGTGCCTGTATAATATCCTAAATTACTAATTCCTGAATCCATTACTTTATTTGCTAATTGGGTTCCAACACTCAAAAATTGCGAAAAAGCATTTTGTTTATTATTTGTATTTGATATTTCATTTAAACTATCATTTAATTTAGCCATAGAATTTGTAACCGGATTATTATTCAAACTGTTATTTAAACTATCATTTAATTTAGCCATAGAATTTGTAATCGGATTGTTATTCAAACTGTTATTTAAACTATCATTTAATTTAGCCATAGAATTTGTAACCGGATTGTTATTCAAACTATCATTTAAATTATTATTTAACTTGGTCATAGAATTTGTAACCGGATTGTTATTCAAACTGTCATTTAAATTATTATTTAACTTAGTAATAGAATTTGTAACTGGATTATTATTTAAATTTGAAACTCCACCATAAAATCTTTTTTTTGAAAGCCTTTTTTTATTTTTTTTTATAGTTTTTCTTGATTTATTTACCATTGTTATAATATAACTATTTTTTATTTATATAGCTTTTCTTAAATTCAGCAAATGTAAGATTCAAATTTTTATTTACTATCTTTTTATCAATTTTTTTCAAAGGAGAAAAACTATTTAAACGACCTTCCCAAGTATATCTATTTGCATTTTCTTTTAATATTTTTTTTTCATTATCTGATTTAACATTTAATACATTTGCTCTCATATGAGCTGGTATTGCAAATTCTGATGAACTTCTATTTTTTGAAGGCAACCTAACATCCTTATTGTAATTTTTAAATTTTTCTATTTTAATTGGTTTATTTATATTCTTTTTTAAATCTTCCTCCATTTTTTCTTCTGCTCTTTTTAATTCTTCTTCTATATCAATAAAAATTGGTTTACAGTTATAAGTTATAACATATTTTCTTCCTATTGGTTCTAAATATCTATAAGGAATAGTATTATTACTAAAATATTCAAAAGTTTTTTTATCATTATTGTATCTCATATAAACATTTCCAAGTGGAGTATGTTCTAATACATAATTATTTATAAAAGAATCTAATTTTATTTTTATTATAAATTCATTTGCTTTAACTTTCAATTCATCTTCAGAAACTAATGATTCATCTAATTTTATCAACTCTTCTTCTAATTTGACTTTTTCTATTAGAACATCTAAATATATTTCTTCATAATTAATTTCATCTTCTTCATCATAATCTAAATCAAAATATAATATTAATTCTGTTTTTCCAAATTCATTAAAATTATCATTTTTAAAATTGGAACTATTATCAATAAAACCCTTATCATTTATTTCTTTAATTTTTGATAATTTTTCTAAAATTTCAGATTTCTTTAATAAATAATTATTTTTTGTTACCAATTTCAGTCTATCAAATTCTTGTTGTTCTAATTCAAGCTCATCTGAATTAAATTTAAATTCATTAACGATTTGTTTAAATTTTTCCAAATATTTATTTTCATATAATTGAATTGGCTTTTTTATAATCTCTACTTTATCTTCTGAATCTAGCAATAAATTTACATTATAATAATCAGATTTATCTGGTAATAAGGGATTATTTTCTTTAATAATATTATATAAAAAAAATAAATACTCATTAAAAAAATTTACATTTTTTATATATGCGTAAATTGAAACAATTGATCCTAATGATATTAATAAATTTAAAATAATTGTAAATTGATAAGACATTAAATATAATTATATAATAGAATAATTATATTTTTAAGTTCTTTTTAAAAAGAAATCTCTTTTCTTCTCTCCTCAAAAAGTTCATTCATTTCTTTTTCTAATGATGGAACCTCTAATAATTCATACGTTTCTTCAATTATATCCGGATGTAATCTTACAAGATATAGATCTTTTATTTTTTTATCATATTTTTCTTCTAGTATTTTTTTATACGTATTTAATTGTAAAGAATAATGCCAAAAATTTGAGTCCGGCATATGACATATTAAAGGATTTAAAGCAAATTGATTCCAATTATTTATTTTTGTAATTTCTTTACTTCTCTTCCAATCATAAATTGATAATGATCCGTCTTTATTTTTGAAAATCATATCTATTGATCCTGCTAATTTTAATTCTTCATGAAAAATCATCCATTCTGTGCGATATGGCATCAAATCTGGATTATCTTTTACAAATTGCAAGAAATAATTCCATTCTTTACATTCATCTTTTTCAATCTTATTATTTAATAAATAATTTTCGTATAATTCTTTAAATGTATAATCATTTTTTAAATTATCATTGTTCATAAAATATTCTATTCTTTCATGCAAATTAGTCCCTGCTCCTGCCACTTGTTCTCCATTTGATTTCCAACTTAATTTAATTTGTTCGGCTGTTTGACCCCAATATTTATGACCTGGACCCCATGATTTACTCTTAAAAATATTATTTATTACTGCATCTGCATCAAATTTTGGAAATTGACTATGATTCCAAGTTGTTACTGAAGTATATTTGGAACCTTTGTCAGATAAAATTTCATATTTATGACCTCTTGCGTAAAATTTAATTTGAGCATCTCTATCTACACTATTTCTTGTATATAAAACAGTATTTGACATTTTATTAAATAGTTATTTTTCTTTAAATTAAAATTTAAATATATTATTCAATTTTATTATAAAATTTTTTTCCAGTTAATAAACTGCATTATAAAAATGAATTAAAAAATATATATAAAGTAAAATACAGTATCATGATTGAGTATTTAGAAGAATATGAAAATGTTTTGAATGAAGAAATATGTGATAAAATAATACAAAAATTTTTGTCTGAAAAAAATACATATGATGGTGTTACGTTTTCAGGATTAAATAAATCAATAAAAAATACCACAGATTTTCATTTAAAACTTAAGTGTAATGATGATGATTGGATAAAATATGATAAAATATTATTTGAAGCGTTAAATAAATGTTTAAGTCAATATCGTGAAAAATATAAAGCATTTCAATTACCTTATAAAAATTTAAAAGACACAGGGTTTCAAATACAAAGATATAAAAAAAATGAAGGCTTTTATGTAGATCATCATGATTTTGCAGTAGAAAAGGGAAATTATAGAGTTTTAACATATTTATTTTATTTAAATGATGTTGAGGTGGGAGGAGAAACTGATTTTTTATTTGGAAGAATTATGGTTAAACCCAAAATAGGTAAATGTGTAATTTTCCCAGCTTCTTGGACTTTTCCTCATAAAGGTTGTATGCCAATTTCAAATGATAAATTTATTATTACTGGATGGATTCTTACTGATAACAAATAATAAAATTTACAACTGTGAATGGTGGTAAAATATCTTCTTGAGTTGATGGCGTGTATCCAACTGTTCCATTTACAAAATAATTACCTCCTGCATTAGATGGTCTAGTGCATGTAACTCCACTAGGTTGAGTTGATATATTTCCATTTCCATAATCAAGTCCAGTCAAATTACCAGTCTCATTCGTTCCGAAAGATCCACTCCATGAATGATTATGATGAGCTAATTGATTTTCTGTCATAGTTTTATTTCCTCCTTGAGAACCAGTTACACCATTATAAATTATATCCATATCTATCGTATTTCGGGCACCAATTGGAAATTTTTGTTGTAAATTTGGAACTAAAAATTTAGTAGGATCTCCAGACGGGCCATATAAATCTCCAATAATAAAATATAAATCAGCATATAATATTTTATCTTTAGCAGTCCCATCACACCAGAAAAATCCTAGTGGAGGATCAATTCCAGTTCCTCCATACATTTTTATTTCACCAATTATATTTGTAACTGGTCCAGTTGCTCCTTGAGAACCAGTTGCTCCTTGAGAACCAGTTGCTCCTTGAGAACCAGTTGCTCCTTGAGAACCAGTTGCTCCTTGAGAACCAGTTGCTCCTTGAGAACCAGTTGCTCCTTGA
>Ga0164294_10000334_pt1 | contig 44074 bp, 59 predicted proteins | sample GEODES005metaG_FD_111479 | JGI IMG/M metagenome (GOLD analysis project Ga0164294, IMG submission 111479) | Oligotrophic lake water microbial communities from Sparkling Lake, Wisconsin, USA - GEODES005 metaG | ecosystem: Environmental > Aquatic > Freshwater > Lake | place: USA: Sparkling Lake... | reverse complement strand
CTGAAGCCGTTCAGCCGTCTTCGCATCGTCGTCCGCGAGCAGGAAGAAGCATAATGGGTCACAAGAGCAACCCGATCGGTCTGCGTCTTCAGATCAACCGCACCTGGGACAGCCGCTGGTTCGCCGAGGGCGCCGATTACGGCCGCCTTCTGCTGGAGGATCTCAAGATCCGTCAGTACATCCTCAAGACGCTGCCGCAGGCCGCGATCTCGAAGGTGGTGATCGAGCGTCCGGCCAAGCTGTGCCGCATCTCCATCTATGCCGCACGCCCGGGCGTGATCATCGGCAAGAAGGGCACGGACATCGAGAAGCTGCGCAAGACGCTCGGCGCGATGACCAGCTCGGACGTGAGCCTGAACATCGTCGAGATCCGCAAGCCGGAAGTCGACGCCAAGCTCGTCGCCCAGGGCATCGCCGACCAGCTCGAGCGTCGTATCGCCTTCCGCCGCGCCATGAAGCGTGCGGTGCAGTCGGCGATGCGTCTCGGCGCCGAGGGCATCCGGATCAACTGCGGCGGCCGTCTCGGCGGCGCTGAGATCGCCCGTTCGGAATGGTATCGCGAAGGTCGCGTTCCGCTGCACACGCTGCGCGCGAACATCGATCACGCCACGGCCGAAGCGCACACCGCCTATGGCGTCTGCGGCGTGAAGGTCTGGATCTTCAAGGGCGAGATCCTCGGCCATGATCCGCTGGCGACCGACCGCCTCAACCTGGAATCGCAGACGACGGGCGTTCGCCCGGCGCGCGAAGACCGCCGCTAAGGGTTAGGACAGAACCATGTTGCAACCGAAGCGCACCAAGTTCCGCAAGGCCTTCAAGGGCCGCATCCATGGCGACGCCAAGGGTGGCACCGCGCTGAACTTCGGGTCGTATGGCCTGAAGGCGATGGAGCCGGAGCGGATCACCGCGCGCCAGATCGAAGCGGCTCGCCGCGCGATCACGCGTCACATCAAGCGTCAGGGCCGTCTCTGGATCCGCATCTTCCCGGACGTGCCGGTTTCGTCCAAGCCTGCTGAAGTCCGCATGGGCTCGGGCAAGGGCTCGCCGGAATTCTGGGTCGCCCGCGTCAAGCCCGGCCGCATCCTGTTCGAGCTGGACGGCGTGCCCGGCCCGCTCGCAGCGGAAGCGTTCGAGCGTGCGGCGATGAAGCTGCCGATCAAGGTCAAGGTCGTGGCCCGCCTCGGCGACACCACGCACCTGGAGGGTTGAGTAAGATGAGCATCCTCAAGAACCGTCGCGAAGATCTTCGCACGAAGAACGACGATCAGCTCGCCGAAGAGCTGGGTAACCTGAAGCGCGAGGCGTTCAACCTGCGTTTCCAGGCCGCGACCAGTCAGCTCGAGAAGCCGACCCGCGTGACCCAGGTCCGCAAGGACATCGCGCGTATCAAGACGCTGCAGAACGAGCGTTCGCGCTCGGCTGCGAAGTAAGGAACGAGACCATGCCGAAGCGCGTGCTGACCGGGAACGTGGTTTCCGACAAGGGCGACAAGACGGTCGTCGTGCTCGTGGAGCGTAAGGTGAAGCACCCGCTCTACGGCAAGATCATCCGTCGCTCGAAGAAGTATCATGCCCATGACGAGGGCAATGAGTACAAGGCTGGCGAGACCGTGCGCATCGAAGAGACTGCGCCGATCTCGAAGCTCAAGACCTGGAAGGTGATCGAGCGGGTTAACACCCACGCGACCCCCGCCAAGTCGGACGCCGCCGCCTAATCTTTTTAACTGGAACCGCCGGGCACCTGTCCCGGTAGGCCGAACGAGAAGGAACCGGATCGATGATCCAGATGCAGTCCAATCTCGACGTCGCTGACAACAGCGGCGCGAAGCGGGTGCAGTGCATCAAGGTGCTGGGCGGATCGAAGCGTCGCTTCGCCTCCGTGGGCGACGTCATCGTCGTCAGCATCAAGGAAGCTGCTCCCCGTGGCAAGGTGAAGAAGGGTGACGTGCACCGCGCCGTCATCGTCCGCACCGCCAAGGACGTCCGCCGCGCCGATGGCTCGGTCATTCGCTTCGACGGCAACGCTGCCGTCCTGGTCAACAAGAACGAGGAGCCGATCGGCACCCGTATCTTTGGCCCGGTGGTCCGCGAGCTGCGCTCGAAGGGCTTCATGAAGATCATTTCGCTCGCCCCCGAGGTGCTGTGATGGCTACTGCCAAGATCAAGAAGGGCGACCAGGTCATCGTTCTGTCCGGCAAGGACAAGGGCCGGACCGGCGAAGTCGTCAAGTCGCTGCCCAAGGACGGCAAGGTCGTCGTTTCGGGCATCAACGTCGCCGTGCGTCACCGCAAGGCTTCGCAGGCCAACCCGCAGGGTGGCCTCGAGCGTTCGGAAGCGCCGATGGCGGTGTCGAAGGTCGCGCACGTGACCAAGGACGGCAAGCCGACCCGCGTCCGCTTCGAAGAGCGTGACGGCAAGAAGGTTCGCGTTGCCGTGAAGACCGGGGAGGTCATCAATGGCTGATTCCTACACGCCGCGCATGCGCAAGCTCTATGACGAGAAGATCGCCAAGGCGATGACCGAGAAGTTCGGTTACAAGAACGTCATGGAAGTGCCGAAGATCGAGAAGATCGTGCTCAACATGGGCGTCGGCGAAGCTACGCAGGACAAGAAGAAGGTCGAGCAGGCTGCTTCCGAAATGGAGCTGATCGCCGGCCAGAAGCCTGTCATCACCAAGGCGAAGAAGTCGATCGCGCAGTTCAAGCTGCGTGAAGGCATGCCGATCGGCGCGAAGGTCACCCTCCGCCGCGAGCGCATGTACGAATTCCTCGACCGCTTCATCACGATCGCGCTCCCCCGCGTCCGCGACTTCCGTGGCCTCAACCCGAAGTCGTTCGACGGCCGTGGCAACTATGCCTGCGGCCTCAAGGAGCAGCTCGTGTTCCCCGAGATCAACTATGACCGCATCGACAAGGTGCGTGGCATGGACGTGATCGTGACCACCACCGCGAAGACCGATGAAGAAGCTCGCGAGCTTCTCCGTCTCTTCGGTTTCCCGTTCCCGCTCGAAGCGGACGGCGAAGCCCAGGCCGCGTAAAGGAAAGAGAACTTAAGTCATGGCGAAACTGAGTTCCATCAACAAGAACGAGCGTCGCAAGCAGCTGGTGAAGAAGTACGCCGGCAAGTATGCGAAGCTCAAGGCGATCGCGAACGACGAGACCCTGGATGAGACCGAGCGTCTCATCGCGCGTCTCAAGATGGCCGAGATCCCCAGGAACGGTAATCCGACCCGCATCCGCAACCGGTGCGAACTGACCGGCCGCCCGCGCGGCTATTACCGCAAGTTCCGCCTCGCACGCGTCATGCTGCGCGATCTGTCCAACAAGGGACTGATCCCCGGCGTCACCAAGTCGAGCTGGTAAGGACTGACACATGGCAGTGACCGATCCCCTGGGTGATATGCTCACCCGCATCCGCAACGGCCAGCGCGCGCGCAAGGACTCCGTCCTTACGCCTGCGAGCAAGCTGCGTGCGCGCGTTCTCGATGTGCTCCAGCGCGAAGGCTACATCCGTGGCTACAGCGAAGAGCAGATGGGCCCCGCCGCGGGCATCCGCATCGAACTGAAGTATTTCGAGGGCCAGCCGGCGATCAAGCACGTCGCGCGCATCTCGAAGCCGGGCCGCCGCGTCTACTCGGGCTCGCAGGAGCTTCCGCGTATCCGCAACGGTCTGGGCATCACGATCGTATCGACGCCGCGTGGCGTTCTCTCGGACGCGGAAGCGCGCGAGCAGAACGTCGGTGGCGAAGTGCTGGCGGAGGTGTTCTGATGAGCCGCATCGGCAAGAAGCCGGTTACCGTGCCGGCAGGCGTTACCGCCTCGATCGACGGCCGCGTGCTGAGCGTTAAGGGTCCGAAGGGCACCCTGTCGCTCAACCTGCGCGACGAGATCAGCTACACGCTCGAAGACGGCGGCATCTCGGTGCAGCCGGCGAACCAGACCAAGCAGGCGCGAGCCTTCTGGGGCATGCAGCGCACGCTGGTGCAGAACCTCGTCACCGGCGTGACCGAGGGCTTCTCGAAGAAGCTCCTGATCACCGGCGTCGGCTATCGTGCAGCAGCCCAGGGCAAGGTGCTCAAGCTCCAGCTCGGCTATTCGCACGACGTCAACATCGACGTGCCGGAAGGCATCGAGATCAAGACCCCGGATCAGACCACGGTCGAGATCTCCGGGATCGACAAGCAGAAGGTCGGCCAGATTGCGGCCGAGATTCGCCGCTGGCGGAAGCCTGAGCCGTACAAGGGCAAGGGCATCAAGTACGACGGCGAGTTCATCTTCCGTAAGGAAGGGAAGAAGAAGTGATCAGCACCAAGGGTCTCTCGCTTTTCGCGAAGCGTCGCCGCCGCAACCGTACTGCGCTTCGTGCGCGTGCCGGTGGTCGTCCGCGTCTTTCGATCCATCGCTCGGGCAAGCACATCTATGCCCAGGTGATCGACGATGCCGCCGGCAAGACCGTCGCGGCTGCCTCCACCCTCGACAAGGACGTGCGCGGCAAGACCGGCGCGACCATCGAGGCTGCGCAGGAAGTCGGCAAGCGCGTTGCCGAGGCCGCCAAGGCCGCCGGCATCACCCAGGTCGTCTTCGACCGCGGTGGCTTCCTCTATCATGGCCGCGTCAAGGCGCTGGCCGATGCCGCTCGTGAGAGCGGGCTGGAGTTCTGAGAATGGCTGACGAAAACAACCAGGCGCCGGAAGGCGCGGGCTTCGAAGCCCAGGACGCCGGTGCAGCTCCCCAGGAGCAGCAGGGTCGTGGTCGCGGCCGTGGCCGTGGCGGCCCGGGCGGCGGCAACAACCGTGGCGGCCGTGACGGCAACCGTGGTCGTCGCGACGACCGTCGCGGTGGTCCGGGAGCTGAGGACGGCGGCGAAGAGCTGATCGAGAAGCTGGTCCACATCAACCGTGTCTCGAAGACGGTGAAGGGCGGCAAGCGCTTCGGCTTCGCGGCGCTGGTCGTCGTGGGCGACGGCAAGGGCCGTGCAGGCTTCGGTCATGGCAAGGCGCGCGAAGTGCCGGAAGCCATCTCGAAGGCGACTGCGGCTGCCAAGAAGGCAATGGTCCGCATTCCGCTCAAGGAAGGCCGCACGCTGCACCACGACGGCAAGGGCCACTTCGGCGCTGGCCGCGTGACCATCCGCTCGGCGCCGCAGGGCACCGGCATCATCGCGGGTGGCCCGATGCGCGCCATCTTCGAGAGCCTGGGCGTTGCCGACGTCGTGACCAAGTCGGTCGGCACGTCGAACCCCTACAACATGATCCGCGCTACCTTCGAGGCGCTGAACGACCAGACTTCGCCGAAGTCGGTCGCCCAGCGGCGCGGCAAGAAGATCGCCGACCTGCTCGGCCGCGGTGGTTCGCAGACCGCCGAGGCGGATGCGGCCGCGATCGCGGAGTAAGCGACATGGCGAAGATCAAGATCCAGCAGATCGGCTCGCCGATCCGCCGCACCAAGGATCAGCGCGCAACGCTGATCGGCCTTGGCCTCAACAAGATGCACAAGGTCTCGGAGCTGGAAGACAGCCCCGAGGTCCGCGGCATGATCCGCAAGCTGCCGCACATGGTGAAGGTGCTTGAGGGCTAAGCCTTCGGCCGCTTTTCCAGCGACAAATTGAAGAGGGGCGACAGGCGACTGTCGCCCCTTTTCGTTTACCTCCGCGGGGCGGCCTGATCCTACAGGCAGCTTCCCGCGAGGCTCTGCGGCGGCTGCATCGTCACGCTCTCGCTATTGGCGCCCTGCATCGCCTTGAGTGTCTTCGCCTGCTTGGAGACGGTATTGCAGAGGATCTGCACGCGGGCTTTCAGGGTGCCGACTTCCTTCTCCAGCCTGTCCATGCGCGCCTCGATCACGAGGGCAGGGGACAGGGCGGCGGGCTGGGTGTTGGTGACCGCCATCGGCTTGCCGGATTGCGAATAGGCCGTTCCGGCGAGCCCGCCGGCGAGCGTCATCAGGGCAGTGGCGATCATCATCTTGCGGATCATGGGTTCCTCCTTGCTTAGCTTCGCGAGGAAGGACGAGATTCGCGGGTCGATCCCGACAGGCGGATGCCGGGCGCGCCTGGCGTGAGAACAGGGGGTGACAAGCCGCGTCTCCCCCGCTATGGGCCCCGCTTCCTTTCAACGCGCGATAAAAGCGAAAGCGAGTGCACGATCATGAAGCTTAACGAACTCACCGACAACCAGGGCGCCCGCCACCGCAAGATCCGCGTCGGACGCGGCATCGGCTCGGGCAAGGGCAAGACCGGCGGCCGCGGCGTCAAGGGTCAGAAGAGCCGCGAAGGCGTCTCGATCAACGGGTTCGAGGGCGGTCAGATGCCGCTCCACATGCGCATCCCGAAGCGCGGCTTCAACAACATCTTCGCCAAGGACTATGCCGAGGTGAACCTGGGCGCGATCCAGAAGGCTGTCGATTCGGGCAAGCTGACCGCGACCGACATCACCCAGGCCGAGCTGAACGCGGCGGGCCTGACCCGTGGCGGCAAGGACGGCGTCCGCCTCCTCGCCAAGGGCGAGCTCAAGGCCAAGCTGAACTTCACCGTTGCCGGCGCGTCGAAGAGCGCGATCGAGGCGGTCCAGAAGGCCGGTGGCACCGTGACGATCCCCGAGATCGTTCCGGCCGCCGAGAAGGCCAAGGCCAAGCACCGCGTGGTGCAGAAGGCCCGCGCCGCGGACAAGGAAGCCAAGAAGGCTGCCGCCAAGGCGTAATGCTGCTGCTCCCCGGCCCTGCGCCGGGGACCCAGTCAGCGCCGTTCCGCAACTTGTCCCCAGCCATGGGCCGGGGACAGATTGCCCAAAGGGTTGGACACCCTATATGAGCGGCGGGGGGCGGAAACGCTCCACCGCCGTTTCTGTTTCCGGGACCTAAGACAATATGGCCTCCGCCTCCGATCAACTTGCTTCCAGCATCAACCTGGCGAAGTTCGCCAAGGCTACCGATCTCAAGAAGCGCCTGTGGTTCACCCTCGGCGCGCTGATCGTCTTCCGCATGCTGAGCTACGTGCCGCTTCCCGGCGTCGATCCCACCCAGCTGAACCTGCTCGCGCAGCAGACGCAGGGCGGCGTGCTCGACTTCTTCAACAACTTCACCGGCGGCGCGCTCAGCCGCATGTCGATCGTCGCGCTCGGCGTGATGCCCTACATCACCGCCTCGATCGTGGTGCAGCTCGCGACCTCGCTGTCGCCGACGCTGAACGCAATCAAGAAGGAAGGCGAGAGCGGTCGCAAGCGGCTGAACCAGTATACCCGCTACGGCACGGTCGCGCTGACCGCGGTGCAGGGATACTTCATCGCCGTCGGTCTCGAGACCTTCGGTGCGTCGCAGGGCCTGCAGGCGGTCGTGGAGCCGGGCCTGATCTTCCGCGTCGGCGCGGTGGTGTCGCTGATCGGCGGCACCATGTTCCTGATGTGGATCGGTGAGCAGATCACCAATCGCGGCATCGGCAACGGCATCTCGCTGATCATCATGGCCGGCATCGTCGCCCGCCTGCCGATCACGCTGGCCCAGCTGTTCGAAGGCGGCCGCACCCGCGGCGAGTGGTTCACGCTGATCGCGATCGCGGTGGGCGTTGCGATCCTCGTGCTGTTCATCTGCTTCATGGAGCGCGCCCAGCGCCGCATCCTGATCCAGTATCCCAAGCGCCAGACCGCGCGCGGGGTGCAGGCCGAGCGCAGCCACCTGCCGCTCAAGCTGAACACTGCCGGCGTGATCCCGCCGATCTTCGCGTCGTCGCTGCTGCTGCTGCCGCTGACCGTCACCCAGTTCGCCGGCAACATGACCGCGGGCGAGAACTGGTGGAGCGATCTGGTGATCAACCTGAACACCTGGCTGCGCCACGGCTCGCCGGTGTACATGACGCTCTACGGCCTCGGCATCGTGTTCTTCTCCTTCTTCTACACCGCCGTGGTGTTCAATCCGGAGGAGACCGCGGAGAATCTGAAGCGCTATGGCGGGTTCATCCCCGGCATCCGTCCGGGCAAGAACACCGAGCTGTACTTCGACTACGTGCTCACCCGCATCACCGTGATCGGCGCCGCCTATCTGACGATCATCTGCCTCGTTCCCGAAGCAGTGTTCTCGTCGATGAGCGTTCCGTTCCTGATGGGCGGCACCAGCCTGCTCATCGTCGTCAACGTGACGATGGACACCGTGACGCAGATCCAGTCGCACCTGCTGGCGCACCAGTATGGCGACCTGATCAAGAAGGCGAAGCTGAAGGGCCGCGCGCGCTAAGCGCGGCCCAAGGCCTATTAGGGGACAGGCTTAGTGAACATCATCCTGTTGGGCCCGCCGGGAGCCGGCAAGGGCACCCAGGCGAAGCGTCTCGAGCAAGAGCGTGGCATGGTCCAGCTCTCGACGGGCGACATGCTCCGCGCCGCCGTGAAGGCGGGGACGCCCACCGGCATCCAGGCCAAGGCCGTGATGGATGCAGGCGAGCTGGTTTCGGACGAGATCGTCTCGGGCATCATCGGCGAGCGGCTGGACATGGAAGACACGCTGAAGGGCGCGATCTTCGACGGCTATCCGCGGACCGCCGCCCAGGCCGAATCGCTCGACGAGCTGCTCAGCGATCGTGGCCGCCAGCTCGACTTCGTGATCGAGCTTGAAGTGAACGAAGATGCGCTGGTCGAGCGTGTCGAGGGGCGCTTCACCTGCGCGAACTGTGGTGAGGGCTATCACGACAAGTTCAAGCTGCCCAAGGTCGAGGGCACGTGCGACGTGTGCGGCCATCACGAGTTCAAGCGCCGCCCGGACGACAATGCCGAGACCGTGCGCACGCGCATGGCCGAGTATCGCGCCAAGACCGCACCGATCCTGCCGTTCTACGAGGCCAAGGGCCTGGTGCGGAAGGTCGATGGCATGGCCGACATCGCCGAGGTGGGCCGCCAGATCGACGCGATCCTGGACGGCGAGGCATAAGGCTTCCCACCGGGACGGAGATTGGAAAGGCCGGGCATCGCGCCCGGCCTTTTCTGTTTCTGATGCTCGTCCCCATCTCGTCATCCCAGCCTTCGCGGGGATGACGGCCGAGAGGGACGCGCCAACCCCCGCAGCCATTGTAATATAATGTTGCTCTAACCCCCGCTTAAGCGCGGGGTGTGACGATCCCCCGGCTCCGGCATTCAGGCCGGGCGGGGGATTTGTCGTTTCATGCTGCCAAAACGGGCCTTGCTGCGAGCTGCTGGATGGACCGGCCTTTCCGCGCTCGCCCGCCGCGCCACCGCATCGCAGCTGCGCATCCTCTGCTATCACGGGCTATGGCTGGCGCCGGGCGCTCCGTTCGGCAGCTGCCTGTTCATGACGCCCGACAAGTTCGCCGACCGGATGGCGCGGCTTGTCCGGTCCGGGCGCCCGGTGCTGCCACTGGGCGAGGCAGTCGCGCTGCTGGCGGCGAACCGGTTGCCCCAGGCGGCGGTGGTGATCACGATCGACGATGGCTGGGCTTCCACGCACAGCCATATGCTGCCGGTGCTCGAGCGATACCGGCTTCCCGCGACGCTCTATGCCACGACCTGGTATTCGGGGCGTGACCTGCCGGTGCTCAATGTCGCGGTCGACTATCTGATCGCCGCGTCGGGGCGGGCAGGAGAGGACCGGGGCGCCGTGATCCGCCGGATCGAGGCATTGCCGGAGCCCGACCGGCTCGCGGCACTGCGCGACTATGGCCGGGCGCTGGGCGTAAGCGAGGCGTGGCTCGACTGTCGGCAGTTCCATCTGATGCGCCCTGACGAGATCGCCGACGCGCATGGTCGCGGGCTCGATATCCAGCTTCACACGCATCGGCATATCGACGTAGCGGGCCGTATCGGTCAGCTCGTGCCCGAGATCGATGCCAATCGTGCCGCGATCCGCGCCGCGACCGGCGCCGCGCCGGCAGAGCATTTCTGCTATCCGAGCGGCACCTTTCATCCGTCCGCGCCGGCGCTGCTGGCGGCAAGCGGCGTGCGTTCCGCCACGCTGGTCAGCGAAGGCCTCAACGCGCCGGGCAGCTGCCCCTATGCACTGCGCCGGTTCGTCGACGCGCAGCACGTGACGGCCTCTTCGTTCGGCGCCTATCTCGACGGCACGCTCCACTATCTTTCGAGGATGCGCGAGGCGGCGGAGCGGATCGAGAGCGCCGTGCCGCGTCAGGTCGCGACTGCTTCTGGAATGCTGCTCTGCGCGCTATGATCGCGCCACCTGGTTGCAGGGGAGGGCAAGATGAAAGCATATTCTCTGATCGTGCTGGCGCTGGCCGCCGCATCGCCGGCCGCCGCCGAAGTCACTGCGTCCAGCGACACCAGCTTTGTCGTTACCCAGAAGCTGACCGTCGCCGCGCCGCCGCCCAGGCTCTGGTCCACGCTGGTGGCGCCCGCTTCCTGGTGGGCATCGGCGCATAGCTGGTCCGGCGACTCCGCCAATTTCTCGTTCGATGCGCGTGCCGGGGGCTGCTGGTGCGAGAAGCTGCCGGGTGGTGGCGGTGTCGAGCATATGCGCGCGATCTACGTCCAGCCGAACAAGCTGCTGCGCCTGAGCGGGGCGCTGGGTCCTTTCCAGGCGATGCCGGTGACGGGCGTGATGACCTATACGCTCGAACCGGGCCCGGATGGCAAGGCGACAGTGCTCACGGTCGAATATGCCGTGAGCGGGGGCAGCGGCATGACGAAGATCGCGCCGATGGTCGACAAGGTGCTCGGCGAGCAGACTGCCAGCCTGAAGGCCGCAGCCGAGCGCTGAATCGCGCCCAACATTAAGATTTTGTCATGCCCCGGTCACCGCGCCGGGGTGGGGCCGCGGCTATCAGGGGCCTGCAGCCGGCGTATCGCCGGTTGCGCAATCGAGGTCTTCAGCATGCGGTTCTCCTCCGTGCTTTTCCCGGCCCCGGCTGCGATCGTCGCCCCCGTGATCGCTGCCGCCGTTCCCTGCCTGGCGTCTGCCCCTGACCAGGCCGGGACCGCCGGGAAGAGCGCAAGGTAAGCCGCATGCGACCTGAAGTCGCCGGTGCTGCCCTGGTACCGACGCAACGGCCGGCGGACACCCCCTTGTTCGCCGGCCGACCCTCGCGGATCCTGATCGTCGAGGATGACCCCGCTTCCGCCGACTTCGTGGTGCAAGGGCTGGGCGCCGCCGGGCTCGATGCCGAGACCTGCGGCGATGGCCGGCTGGGCCTGGAGCTTGCCGCCCAAGGCGATTTCGATCTCTGGATCCTCGATCGCATGCTGCCCGGTCTGGACGGGCTGGCGCTGCTGGGCAGGCTTCGCGCGCAAGGCATGCGCACCCCGGCGATCATGCTCTCCTCGCTCGGCACGGTGGACGACAAGGTCACCGGGCTTACCGCAGGCGCGGACGACTATCTCGCCAAGCCCTTCTCGATCGCCGAGCTGCGCGCGCGCATCGCGGCGCTGCTCCGCCGGGCCGAGCGCGGCGCCGCCGAGCTCTCGGCCACGCGCCTCACCGTCGGCGATCTCGAGATCGACCTGCTCAGCCGCTCGGTCTCGCGGGCGGGGCGGGCGGTGCCGCTGGTCGCGCGCGAATTCCACCTGCTCGAATATCTCGCGCGCCATGCCGGCGAAGTCGTCACCCGCACGATGATGCTCGAGCATGTGTGGAACTGCCGCTTCGATCCCGGCTCCAACGTGGTCGATGTCCATATCGGACGATTGCGCCGCAAGCTGGAGGAGGGGATGGCACCGATCCTCCACACCGTGCGCGGCGCGGGCTACCGGCTGTCGGTCGAGGGGTAGCCCGATTTCGTCACCCCGGCGAAAGCCGGAGCCCGGGGTTTCTCTGCTGATCCGCCCGTGCCCCTGGGTCCCGGCTTGCGCCGGGATGGCGGCTTTGATCCTGGGAAACCTTGCAATGTAGGATTTCGCCTGCTCTGCGGAGAAGGCGGAAAGCACGCCCTCGCGCATGTATGGCGAGTCAAGGGAATCAACGAATCGTTCAACCAACCGGTTGAATATCACATGCCACGAGCGGCACAGCAGGGCTGCTTGGCGGCGGGGCCGGGATGGTGTATGACTCCGTTTCCGGCGAGAGCGTTTCCCGCAGCGCTTGACTCAGTGCTGGCGGACGCATATGTCGCGCATCTTCCGAAAGATCGGTATCACGGCGGCGCCTCGGCGTGTTCGTCGTGCCGCTGCATTTCGGAAGTCAACGCTACGAGATGGGGTGTGAGCTGCCATGCGGCACCCCGTGGAGCTGGGAGAACAAATTCCATGGCACGTATTGCGGGTGTAAACATCCCGACCAACAAGCGCGTCGTTATCGCGCTGCAGTATATCCACGGCATTGGCGCTACCAAGGCCAAGGAAATCACCGCCAAGCTGAACATCGCGCCTGAGCGTCGCGTTCAGGACCTGTCGGACCAGGAAGTGCTGCAGATCCGCGAAGCGATCGACGCCGGTTACACCGTCGAGGGCGACCTTCGCCGTCAGACCGCGATGAACATCAAGCGCCTGATGGACCTGGCCTGCTATCGCGGCCTCCGTCACCGCAAGGGCCTCCCGGTCCGTGGCCAGCGCACGCACACCAATGCGCGCACCCGCAAGGGCAAGGCCAAGCCGATCGCCGGCAAGAAGAAGTAAGGGAGGGCTCGAACAATGGCACGTGAACCGCAGCGCATTCGCCGTCGCGAACGCAAGAACATCACCGCCGGCGTCGCCCATGTGAACGCCAGCTTCAACAACACGATGATCACCATCACCGACGCGCAGGGCAACGCCATTTCGTGGTCGTCGGCCGGCATGATGGGCTTCAAGGGCTCGCGCAAGTCGACCCCGTACGCCGCCCAGGTCGCCGCCGAAGACGCAGGCCGCAAGGCTGCCGAGCACGGCGTGCGCACCCTCGAGGTGGAAGTGAAGGGCCCGGGTTCGGGCCGCGAGTCGGCGCTCCGCGCGCTGCAGGCGGTCGGCTTCCAGATCACGTCGATCCGTGACGTGACCCCGATCCCGCACAACGGCGTCCGTCCGTCGAAGCGCCGTCGCGTCTGATCATTCCTGCTTGTTGCCGCGGGCCCAGAGGCGGGTCCGCGGTCTTGCAGTAAATACCTGGTGGGATATGCCTCTCGTCCCGCCCAACATGAGGAAAGCCCGTGTCGGTCAACGCTAAGAACTGGCAGGAACTCAAGAAGCCCAACGGCCTCGAGAAGAAGCCCGGTGGCGATCCCAAGCGCAAGTCGACCTTCGTGGCGGAGCCGCTCGAGCGCGGTTTCGGCCTGACGCTCGGCAACGCGCTGCGCCGCGTGCTGCTCTCGTCGCTGCAGGGTGCCGCGGTCACTTCGATCAAGATCGAGAACGTTCTCCACGAGTTCAGCTCGCTGGCAGGCGTTCGCGAGGACGTGACGGACATCGTCCTCAACGTGAAGCAGATCGCGCTCAAGATGCAGGGCGAAGGCCCGAAGCGCCTCCAGCTCGCGGCCACTGGCCCGGCTGAGGTGAAGGCCGGCGACATCGCCGTGTCGGGCGACATCGAGGTGATGAACCCCGATCTCGTCATCTGCCACCTGGACGATGGCGCGACGCTCAACATGGAGCTGACTGCCGACACCGGTAAGGGCTATGTCCCCGCCGCGTCGAACCGTCCGGCGGATGCCCCGATCGGCCTGATCCCGATCGACGCCCTGTACAGCCCGGTTCGCCAGGTTTCGTACAAGGTCGAGAACACCCGCGTCGGCCAGGAGCTCGACTACGACAAGCTCACGCTGTCGGTCGAGACCGATGGCACGATCACCCCGGAAGACGCCGTGGCCTATGCCGCGCGCATCCTCCAGGACCAGCTGGCGCTGTTCGTCCACTTCGACGACTCGGCGATCACCCGCTCGGCTCCGATCGGCATGGCCGCTCCGGCCGCCGGTGGTGCTGCCGATACCGGTGCTGGCGACGCGTCGCAGATCAACCGTTACCTGCTGAAGAAGGTCGACGAGCTGGAGCTTTCGGTCCGCTCGGCCAACTGCCTCAAGAACGACAACATCATCTACATCGGCGATCTGGTTCAGAAGACCGAAGCCGAGATGCTGCGCACGCCGAACTTCGGCCGCAAGTCGCTCAACGAGATCAAGGAAGTCCTGTCGTCGATGGGTCTCCGTCTCGGCATGGAAATCCCGGGCTGGCCGCCTGAGAACATCGAAGAGATGGCCAAGAAGCTCGAGCAGGAAATCATGGGTTAAATCGTTTCGGGCCGGTGAAAGCCGGCCCGGACGATACTCGCGGGTTTTGGGTGGTGACCCGTCTCTAGCACCGCCTGGCTTGGGGTACCTGAAACGGCCCCCAGACGAACGAAAAGGAAATACCTATGCGTCATCGCGTTGGCGGCCGTAAGCTGCAGCGTACCTCGGCTCACCGTATTGCGCTGTTCCGAAATCTGAGCGCCGCACTCAACAAGCACGAGCAGATCACCACCACCGTCGCCAAGGCGAAGGAGCTTCGCCCGTACGTGGAGAAGCTGGTCACGCTCGCCAAGAAGGGTGGCCTTTCGAACCGCCGTCTCGCCCACGCGCGTCTGCTCGACGATGCGCAGCTGGTGAAGCTGTTCGACGTTCTCGCGACCCGCTATGCGGACCGCAACGGCGGCTACACCCGCATCATCAAGACCGGCCCGCGCGCTTCGGACGCGTCGCCGATGGCGATCATCGAGTTCGTCGACCGCGACGTCTCGGCCAAGGGCCAGGACTCGGGCCCGGTGCTCGTCGACGAGGATTTCGAGGCCTGATCGGCATCGATCCATCGAGATAGGGAAGGGCGGTCGCACCACGGTGCGGCCGCCCTTTTCCTTTGGTGCCCGTCGTGCACCGGGGATATGGATCGGGCGTGAGAGCAATTCTGGCCGCCACGATGCTCACCCTGCTGGCGGGGTGCGATGCGCCTGTGCCCGGCAATCAGGCGGCTGAGCCGCCGCGGCGGCCCAGGGCGATTGCCCGGACGGTCCTGGAAACCGAGGAGAGCGCCCGGTTCCGCATGGCCGCGCGACAGGTCTATGGCGCGCTTGAGGCACCCGCATGCGGCACGTCCAGCAGCGCCAGCAGCGATATGCGGCTCGTGCCCGAGCGCGCGGCGATCGCGGCGTTCGAGGCGCGGCTGGGAACCACCGGAGCTGCCTTCCAGCTTGCGGTGGCGCGGGCGGACGCCCGCTATCGGCTCGACTGCCGGGGCCATGGCGACACGACGCGTGCGCAAGTCGCGGGCGCCCTGGCCGAACTCCAGAAGTTGCTGCCGCGCTTGGACCAGGTACCGGTCCAGGAATCGATACCGGCTCGCGCCGCCGAGTATCGCGACCTGGTCCGCCGGCTGGTCTTCACCGTGCAGCCGCAATGCGCGCTCAGCCGCGGCACGGCCGACTCCTCGATACTGGCACCTGCGCTCGAAGCGGTGCGCCAGTATCAGGCGCGCCTGCCGGACCCCGTCCACCGCCACCATTATGCGATCGCCAAGGCGGATGTGGACCTTGAGCAGTCGATGACGCTGGTCGAGTGCGCCGCGCCGTCGGACGCGCCCGCGGAGCGGCTGCGTGCCGATCTGCTCGCCGATGTCCGCCGGCAGGTCGCGGCGCTCGAAGCGATCCGCCTCTAGCTTCGTTTCGTGGGCGGAAAGTTTTCCTGTACTCCTGGCGTGCCGGCCCGATCCCCATATTCCGGGCATGAACAGGAACCATTCCCATTCGAACCTCGGCGCCTGGCTGTCGGCCGGCATGGCGCTGGCGCCGGTCCTCGGCGCCCTGGCCTGGGCCGTTTCGGAGACTTCGGTGCTCGGCTTCGCATGAACCCGCGTTCGGTGCCGTGCTTGATGCCGGCGCCGGATGCTGGCGCTTGTGCCACCGGGCGGTGGCGATAGAGTTGGCGCATTCCCCCCATTCGGAGGCTTCATGCGCCGCTCCCTCATCCTTTCCCTCCTTCTGACCACTCCCGCATTCGCCCAGACCCATCCGGAGACCCACGTGACCAAGCTCAGCTACCCCGAAACCCGCCGCGTTGACGTGGTGGAGGAGCAATTCGGAGTGAAGGTAGCCGATCCGTATCGCTGGCTCGAAAATGACGTGCGGAACGACAAGGAAGTCGCCGCCTGGGTCGAGGCCGAGAACAAGGTGACCAACGCCTATCTCGCCGGGCTGCCGGGCCGCGACTGGTTCAAGGGCCGGATCAAGCAGCTGTTCGACTATGAGCGCTTCGGCGTGCCGCAGAAGAAGGGCGGCCGCTATTTCTACATGCACAATAGCGGCCTGCAGAATCAGGCGGTGCTGTTCGTCCGCGACAAGCTGGACGGCGAGGGCAGGGTGCTGATCGATCCCAATGGCTGGTCGCAGGACGGCGCGACCGCGCTGTCCGAATGGGCGCCCTCGGACGACGGCAAGTATCTGCTCTATGCCGTGCAGGACGGCGGCACCGACTGGCGCTTCGCCAAGGTGCTCGACGTTGCCACGGGCAAGGAGCTGCCCGACATCGTCCACGGCATGAAGTTCACGCTGAGCGCGTCCTGGGCCAAGGACGGCAGCGGCTTCTATTATTCGCGCTATCCGGACGTGGCGGCGGACGCCAAGTTCCAGGCGCTGAACGAGAACCACAAGGTGTTCTTCCACAAGCTGGGCACGCCTGAGAGCGAAGACAAGCTGGTCTACGAGACGCCGGATCACCCCAAGTGGAGCCACTATGCGCAGGTGACCGATGACGGCCGCTGGATGGTGATCACCACCAGCGAAGGCACCGACGACCGCTACCAGATCACGCTGATCGACCTGAAGGATCCGGCGCACAAGCCGCGCACGATCATCGCGGGCCTCGAGAACAGCTGGGGCCTGGCTGGCAATGTCGGCAGCAAGTTCTACTGGGTGACCAACAAGGGCGCGCCCAAGCACAAGATCGTGACGATGGACGTTGCCGCGGCGAGCCCGGCGGTCACCGAGCTGGTGCCCGAGGATGCGGCGACGCTGGAAGGCGCGGCGATCGTCGGCGGCAAGCTGGTGACCAGCTATCTGGTCGACGCCAAGACCGAAGTCCGCCGCTACACGCTCGACGGCAAGGCGCTGGGCGCGGTCAAGCTGCCGGGCGTCGGCACCGCATCGGGGTTCGGCGGCGAGCCCGACGATCCCGAGACCTTCTACGCCTATACCAGCTTCAACGAGCCGACGACGGTCTATCGCTACGACATGGCGACCGGCGCCAGCACGCCCTGGGCCGCGCCCAAGCTGCTGTTCAAGCCGGAGGACTATAAGGTCGAGCAGCGCTTCTACGCGTCGAAGGACGGCACCAAGGTGCCGATGTTCATCGTCCGCAAGAAGACCACCACCGGCCCGGCGCCGACGCTGCTGTGGGGCTATGGCGGCTTCAACGTGCCCTATGGCCCCAGCTTCTCGGCCTCGCGTCTCGCCTGGCTGGAGCAGGGCGGCGTGTTCGTCCTCGCCAACATCCGCGGCGGCGGCGAATATGGCAAGGCGTGGCATGACGGCGGGCGCCTGCAGAACAAGCAGAACGTGTTCGACGACTTCATCGGCGCGGGCGAGTATCTGATCAAGGAAGGCATCACCGGCAAGAACCAGCTGGCGATCCAGGGTGGCTCGAACGGCGGGCTGCTGGTCGGCGCGGTGGTCAACCAGCGTCCGGACCTGTTCGCCGCGGCGCTGCCGGCGGTGGGCGTGATGGACATGCTGCGCTTCGACCGGTTCACCGCCGGGCGCTACTGGGTCGACGACTATGGCTATCCGTCGACGGAAGCCGATTTCAAGACGCTCTACGCCTATTCGCCGTATCACAATGTGAAGTCGGGCGTGTCCTATCCGGCGATCCTGGCGACCACCGCCGACACCGACGACCGCGTCGTGCCGGGGCATACCTTCAAGTACGTCGCGGCGATCCAGCATGCCGATATCGGCGACAAGCCGCACCTCGTCCGGATCGAGACGCGCGCGGGCCACGGTGCCGGCAAGCCGACCGACAAGATCATCGGCGAGGCGGCGGACCTCTGGGCGTTCGCGGCCAAGTGGACCGGGCTGGAGATCAAGAGCAAGTAAGCGGGCAGGGGCGCTGTTCTTCGGTCGCCGAAGAATAGCGCCCCGCCGCAAATCGGTTCATCCGTGCGACAGGCATAGGGGCATAGGCGTCGTTTCACGAAAGTAACGGAGGGCGGGATGACTGGTCTGAAGTTCATGGGCGGCGCGGCCGCGGTAATGGCGATGACGGGCATGGCGCTGCCGGCCCAGGCGCAGAACTGGCGTCCCCAGCGCCAGCACCATGAGGACAAGTTCGATGTGGGCGATGCGATCGTCGGCGGCCTGCTCGTCGGCGGGCTGATCGCGCTGGCGTCGAGCGGCAAGAAGAAGTCGGCCGCGCCCGAGGAAGTCTATGACGCCCCGCCGCCCGAGGCGCGGGTGCCGATCGATACCGGCCCGATGCCGGGCAACCGCTATGGCGAGCCGCCCCAGCCGGGCAGCGGCCCGATCGCGCCGATGCCGGCGCCCGATTCGGCGCGCTTCGACGGGCTGTACGACGAGGACGCCGCGGCCGACCGCTGCGCGATCGAGGCCGAGAGCCTGGGCGAGCGCTATGCGCGGCTCGCGCGGGTCTCCACGGTCACCAGCACGGTGTGGAACGGCAAGAGCTGGGTGATCAAGGGTCAGGTCGAGCTCGCCGACAGCTACCGCGACACCAGCAAGCAGAGCTACGGCTTCCGCTGCGCGCTGCGCAAGGGAAGCGATCCGATCGTGACGATCGCGGGACTGCAGTCGCTCTAGGCGGGCGCCCGGGTCAGCCGATGGTCTGGACGACGTCCCCTGCCGCATCGCGGATGAGGGTCTGCTCGATCTCCCAGACGACGCCGGGCAGGCCAGGCACCCGATATTCGCCTGCCACGGGGCGCAGCGTGGCCTGCGCTGCGTCCAGCGCGGCGGGGTCGAGCGTGACGTGCAACTGACCGTCTTCCTCGCGGACCGCCGCCGGCTGGCCCGGCGCGAAGGCAACCGCACCCTCTGCGCCGATGGCGAGCAGGTCGCGCCCGAAGGGCAAGCGGAGTGAAAGCGAGCCGAACAGGCCCTCGACATGGCCGGCGCCCAGCCGGATCACCGTGACGGGCGACTGAAGCAGGCGCTTGCGTGTCGACCAGCTGATCGCGGGGAGGAATAGCATCCCCATCGAGGAGCCGTCGCGGGCCTTGCCCGTTTCCACGGCCTCGCGAACCTCCGGGATGTGCAGCAGCGAATTGCGCGACAGGTCCGTCGTCCAGAGCGGCATGTGCGGCAGCAGCGCGTCGAGCAGCCCGCGGGTCTGCCATTGCTTGCCGGCTTCCATTTCATCGAGGGTGAGCCCGACGATCTGGATGAACTGGACACGGCCGTTCGGAGTGTCGATCGCCGGCAGCTCGGGGTCGGCGATGAAGGCCAGCGCCCGCAGCTGGGTGTCGGTCTCCAGCGCGATCGGGCCATTGGGGTCCATCCATTCGCCGTCCCCCAGCACATTGCCCGACTGGAAGACATAGCGCGCCAGATTCTGCATCAGGCTGTACGCCCATGCCGGCGGCTCCTCGTCCGCGGCATCACAGGTCAGGCGGAAGGTGAGCTCGAAGCCCCATCCGCTGACTTCGGCGTTCTCACTTTCCTTCTGGTACAGCTCGCTGAGGCCGTAGCTGACATAATGCCAGTGCGGCACCGGATCGGCCCGCCTCCACACGCTGATCCCGTCCAGCGGATCGGGCCCGCCGAGCATCCATTTGATGAGCGTGCCGACATGCCGGGGCTCCTGCCCGGGATAGAGCGGGGCAAGGGCGGCATCGATCGCCTCCCAGCCCGGTGCCAGATCGTCGCTGGTATCATCTTCGGTCATGGCACGAGGCTATGGGCTTCGCTGAAGCCTGTCGAGCCGGCCTGCCGCCCTGCGCGCTCGATACGTCGCGCCGGCTCCCGGATTTATCTTCCCCGTGGCCTTGCCCCCTGGGGCCGGTTCTGTTTAAGCGCGCTGGGCATGGACCAGCATGCAGATTCCATCCTCATCGTCGATTTCGGCAGCCAGGTAACCCAGCTGATCGCGCGCCGCGTGCGCGAAGCGGGCGTCTATAGCGAGATCGCTCCCTTCACTACCGCCGCCGAGGCCTTTGCCCGGATGAAGCCCAAGGGGATCATCCTCTCGGGTTCGCCCGCGTCGGTGCTCGAAGAGGGCAGTCCGCGCGTGCCGCAGGAGATCTTTGAGAGCGGCCTGCCGGTGCTCGGCATCTGCTACGGCCAGCAGGTCATGATGCACCAGCTCGGCGGCACCGTGCAGCTGGGCGACAGCGGCGAGTTCGGCCGCGCCTTTATCGACATCGACGATGGCTGCGTGCTGTTCGACGGCATGTGGCAGGAAGGCGAGACCCACCAGGTGTGGATGAGCCATGGCGACAAGGTGACCAACCTTGCCCCTGGCTTCCGCCCGGTCGCGCACAGCACCGGCGCCCCCTTTGCGGTGATCGCCGATGACGATCGCCGCTATTATGCGATGCAGTTCCACCCCGAGGTGGTTCACACGCCCGACGGCGCCAAGCTGCTCGCCAATTTCGTCCGCCACGTCTGCGGCCTGCAGGGCGACTGGACGATGGCCGAGTTCCGCCAGACCAAGATCAACGAGATCCGCGCCCAGGTCGGCAGCGGCAAGGTGATCTGCGGCCTGTCGGGCGGCGTCGACAGCGCAGTTGCCGCGGTGCTGATCCACGAGGCGATCGGCGAGCAGCTCACCTGCGTGTTCGTCGACCATGGCCTGATGCGCTCGGGCGAGGCCGACCAGGTCGTCACGCTGTTCCGCAACCACTACAACATCCCGCTCGTCCATGTGGACGCCGAGGAACTCTTCCTGGGTGGCCTGGCCGGGGTCACCGATCCCGAAGCCAAGCGCAAGTTCATCGGCAAGACCTTCATCGACGTGTTCGAGGAAGAGGCGAAGAAGATCGGCGGCGCCGATTTCCTGGCGCAGGGCACGCTCTATCCGGACGTGATCGAGAGCGTGAGCTTCACCGGCGGTCCGTCGGTGACGATCAAGAGCCACCACAATGTCGGCGGCCTGCCCGAGCGGATGAACATGAAGCTCGTCGAGCCGCTACGTGAGCTGTTCAAGGACGAGGTGCGTGCGCTCGGCCGCGAGCTCGGCCTGCCCGAGATCTTCGTCGGCCGGCATCCCTTCCCGGGGCCGGGCCTGGCGATCCGCATCCCGGGCGAAGTCACCAAGGAACGCTGCGACATCCTGCGCAAGGCCGACGCGATCTATCTCGAGGAGATCCGGGGCGCCGGGCTCTACGATACGATCTGGCAGGCCTTCGCGGTGCTGACGCCGGTGCGCTCGGTGGGCGTGATGGGCGACGGCCGCACCTATGATTCGGTGCTGGCATTGCGCGCGGTAACCTCGATCGACGGCATGACCGCAGAGGCTTTCGAATTCCCGGCCGGCTTCCTGCCGCGGGTTTCGACGCGGATCGTCAACGAAGTGCGCGGCGTGAACCGGGTGACCTACGACTATACGTCGAAGCCGCCCGGCACGATTGAATGGGAATAAAAACCCGCTAAGGTACTCGTTATGTTCCACGGGGCCTTGGAGGGAAATGCATGCCGAGCCGGACAGCATCGTGCAGCTGCGGACAGCTTCGCCTGACCACCCAGGGCGAGCCTGTCCGCATTTCCATCTGCCATTGCCTCGAATGCCAGAAGCGCACCGGCAGCGTCTTCGCGGCGCAGGCGCGCTTCCCGCGTGCGGCGGTGACGATCGTCGGCGACAGCGCGACCTGGCAGCGGACGGGAGATAGCGGCACCACGGCGACCTTCCATTTCTGCGCGACCTGCAGTTCGATCGTCTATTGGGACATGGACGCGATGCCGGACTTCGTCGCGGTGCCGACCGGTGCCTTTGCCGACCCGGCTTTCCCGCCGCCGACCGTCTCGGTCTATGAGGATCGCCAGCACCCCTGGACGCTTGCGGTGAAGGAATTGCCGCTGGAACATTGGGCCTGAGCGCCCGCGCGTCGATGACCGAGACCCTTTCCCAGAAGCAGGCCCGCCGCATCTTCCTTGCGGCCCAGGGCTTCGGCACGCGCCATCCGGCTGCGGTGGGCGCACCGCAGCTGCGCCGCACCGTCGAGCGGCTGGGGCTCCACCAGATCGACAGCGTCAACGTGCTGACGCGGATGCACTATCTGCCCGCCTTCTCGCGGCTGGGCTGCTATGATCGCGGGCTGCTGGAGCGCGATGCCTGGGGGCCGAAGCGCAGCCGCAAGCTGTTCGAATATTGGGCGCACGAGGCCTCGCTGCTGCCGATCGACCTCCACCCGTTCTTCCGCTGGCGGATGGCGCGGGCCGAGCGCGGCGAGATTGGCTGGAAGGGGCTCCGCCGCTTCGCCGTCGAGCGCAATGCCGAGGCGAAGGCAGTGCTCGATCGCATTGTTGCCGAGGGGCCGCTTTCCGCTTCGGCCTTCGAGAATGGCAGCTCGAAGAGCGGCTGGTGGGAATGGAGCGAGGCCAAGCTTGCGCTCGAATGGCTGTTCTGGTCGGGGCAGATCACCACCGCCACCCGCCGGGGCAGCTTCGAGCGCGTCTATGACCTGAGCGCGCGGGTGATCCCGCGCGCGGTCTATGACCTGCCGACGCCCGATGCGGCGAGTGCGCAGCGCGCGCTGATCGAGCGCAGCGCCCGTGCGCTCGGCGTCGCCACCGCCACCGACCTGCGCGACTATTTCCGGCTGAAGCCCGAGGAAGCGAACCACGCCATTCCCGCGCTGGAAGAGGAGGGCGTGCTGCTCCCCGTCCAGGTGAAGGGCTGGAGCCAGAAGGCCTGGCTGCACCGCGACGCCAGGCTACCGCGCAAGGTGGCCGGCGATGCGCTGCTGGCCCCCTTCGATCCGCTGGTCTGGGAGCGCAGCCGCACCGAGCGGCTGTTCGACTTCCGCTACCGGATCGAAATCTACGTGCCCGCGGAGAAGCGCACGCACGGCTATTTCGTGCTGCCCTTCCTGATGGACGAGGCACTGACCGCGCGCGTCGACCTCAAGGCCGATCGCCAGAATGGCCGGCTGCTCGCGCACCGGGTCACGCTGGAGCCGAATGCGCCCGGCGACACCGGGGAACGGCTGGCGGTCGAGCTTGACCGGATGGCGGCGTGGCTGGGGCTGGGCGAGGTGCGCATCGGCGAGACAATCAGGGGAGAGCAATGACCGACGATCTGCAGCGCTGTGCCTGGGCGGTGAGCGATCCGCTCAACCGCTCCTACCACGACGCCGAATGGGGCGTGCCGGTGCGCGACAGCCGCGAGTTGTGGGAGACGCTGATGCTCGAGGGTTTCCAGGCCGGGCTCGCCTGGATCGTCATCCTGCGCAAGCGCGAGGCGTTCCGCGAGGCCTTTGCCGGCTTCGATCCGGTGAAGGTCGCCTGCTTCGGGCCGGAGGATGTCGAGCGGCTGATGGCCAATCCCGGCATCGTCCGCGCCCGCGCCAAGATCGAGGCTACGATCCGGGGGGCGCAGATCTGGTGCGAGATGCAGGCGCGCGGCGAGGACTTCGCCGAATTCTGCTGGGCGTTCGTCGATGGTACGCCGATCCAGCGCCCGGGGCACGGCTTCGTCGCGACCACGCCGCTCTCCGAGGCGATCTCCAGGGAGCTGAAGCGCCGCGGCTTCAAGTTCGTCGGGCCGACGATCGTCTATGCCTGGATGCAGGCGGTGGGGCTGGTGAACGACCACCAGACGGGTTGTTTCCGCCGCGAGCCGGTGGCGGCTTTGGCCTAGGTGATTGCGCCTGCGCCGCGTTGGTGAGAGAATCGCGGCGAACCGGGGCCGAGGGAAATGAAGATGACGAACAAGCTGCTGCCGTGCGCGCTGCTCGCGCTGGGCCTGCTCGCCGCCTGCGCGCCCGAGCTGGACAAGAAAGTCGAGAACAAGGCCACCGCGAACGAGGCCGAGATCATCGTGCCGCCGGCGCACGAGACCAACATCGCCAATGCCAGCGACGTGGCGCCGGGCGTCGGCCTCAACCTGGCGCCAGACGAACTGACGCTGGTGCTGCCCAACGGATCGGCCCGGCACGTCGGCTTCGGGATCGCCAAGGCGGATGCGGTGCAGATGATCAGCGCTGCGCTCGGCCATCCGATCGAGGAAGCGACTAACCAGGATTGCGGCGCGGGGGCGCTTGGCTATGCCGCCTTCCGCGACGGCCTGTCGCTCTATTTCCAGGACGGCAAGTTCGCCGGCTGGGACCTGGACGGCCGGGAGAACGGCAAGTTCACCACCGGAAACGGCATCGGTATCGGCATGACTCGCAAGGCGCTGGAAGCCGCCGCCGGATCGGTCGAGGTCGGCGAATCGACGATCGGCAACGAGTTCATGATCGGTGACCTGTCCGGCCTGCTCAGCTCGCCTGCGCCCGACGGCAAGGTGACCAATCTCTGGGCCGGCGTGACCTGCATCGCGCGATGACCACGGAAAGGCTGCTGATCGAGATCGTCGGCTGGGCCGGCGCCGGGCTGATTCTGGTGGCCTATCTGCTGCTCTCTACGGGCAAGCTGACCGGCCAGTCGCGGCTATACCAGTGGATGAACGTGGCGGGCGCGGCCGGCTTCGTGATCAACAGTGGCTGGAACGGCGCGATCCCTTCGGCCGCGCTTAACGTGGTGTGGATGCTGATCGGCGCGGTGACGCTCTGGCGCATCTCGCGGCGGCGGGCGGCGTGATCCGCGAAGCGCAGGCGGCGGACCAGGCAGCGGTGATCGCGCTGTGGCACGCCTGCGGGCTGACCCGGCCGTGGAACGATCCGGTGCAGGACTTCACCCGCGCGCTCGACGGCGCGACCTCGACCGTGCTGGTTGCGGACGGCGAGGGCGGGGCCGCCGGCAGCGTGATGATCGGCGACGACGGACATCGCGGCTGGGTCTATTATCTGGCGGTGGCCGAAAGCGCGCGCCGCACCGGGCTGGGCCGGGCGCTGATGGCCGCGGCGGAAGACTGGCTGCGCGCCCGTGGCTGCCCCAAGATCCAGCTGATGGTCCGCGACAGCAACGCGGAGGCGCTGGGCTTCTACGCGGCGCTCGGGCTCGAGCCGCAGGGCGTGGTGACGCTGGGGCGCTTCCTGAAGGACTAGAGCTTCTCGCCCGGCAGCGCGCTTGCCTGGCGAAACCATGCCGCCAGCTGCGCTTCGTCGATCGGGTCGTCCTCGCGGATATCGAGGTAGCGGACTTCCTGCTGCTTCGACGGGCCGGGCGGCGCCGGATCGAGCGCGGTGCCGCGGAAGAAGGTGAGCTTCACATAGCGATCGAAGCAGTGGAGCGACAGGAACCAGCCCTCCTGATCGGGCGCGCCATAGAGTGGCGAGTTCCACTTCACCGCCTTGCGTACGCCGGGAAGCGAGCGCGTCACCAGATCGTCCACCGCGCGGCCGATGCGCTGCTTCCAGCCGGGCATCGCGGCGATATAGGCCTGGACCGGCGTATCGCCTTCGCCCTTGGGGATTTGCGGGTTGCCGCCGGAGAGAAGCCTGGGTTCGCTCATGCCGCAGGCTGGCGCCGCGATGCCGCGATGACCAGGCTCATCAGCGCCGCACCATAGAGGACGATCGCGATCAGGAAGAGGTAGGTGCCCGGAATGACGGGCGCGCCCATCGTGTCGTCGAAATCGCGGAAGTCGGTGGCGGCGAGCAGCATCTCGGCGCCGCCCCGGAACAGCAGCAGGGCGACGGGCAGGGCGAGAAGATGGGGCAGCGCGGGCCGGCGGGTGCGCTTCGACCAGCGCCAGCAGAATGCCGCGAATGCGATGGGGCCGTAGGTCGCGACGAACTCGCCGGCGATCCAGAGCGCGCGCTCGGCCGTAGAGGCATGCGCCAGATAGAGCTCGGAGGCATAGGCGACCTCGCGCCCGTACAGCAGCGTGATGCCGATCGCCGCGCACAGCGCCACTATGTCGAACCGATTCATCGGGACATCCCTCTCGACAAGGAGCGGCCAGCCTAATCCATGCGCGGCCCGACCGAAAGCCGACTGTTTTCCGCAGCGAAGCGCGCTATCGCAGGCCGGGCATTGCGAGGAATCGAGGACGCACCGTGACCATCACCATGTACGGCATCAAGAATTGCGACACGATCAAGAAGGCGCGGACCTGGCTCGACGAGCATGGCATCGTCTATGCCTTCCACGACTATAAGGCGCAGGGGATCGATGCCGCGCGGCTGGCGCGCTGGAGCGGGATGACCGGCTGGGAAGTGCTGCTCAACCGCGCCGGCACCACCTTCCGCAAGCTGCCCGAGGCCGATCGCGAGGGGATCGATGCGGCCAAGGCGGCGGCGCTGATGATCGCCCAGCCTTCGATGATCAAGCGGCCGGTGCTCGAATATCCTGGCGGCATCCTGGTGGGCTTCAAGCCGGATCTCTACGCCAAGGCGCTGCTCTAGGCTGCGCGGCCCGGGTCGTCCGGCTCTCAAAACAGAAAAAGGCCGGGCATCGCGCCCGGCCTTCTTGATTCGTACCTGGCCCTTTGCGGGGAGGGATCAGAAGCCCTTGCGGAACTTCTCGAGCACCCAGACCTCCGGATTGGCGACCACTTCCGAGAAATAATTGCCGCGGCCGCACACCGTGTTGAGCATGGTGAGCAGCACGGTGCCGGGCTTGGCGATCGTCGGATCGCTCGGGCCGGCTTCGGTGTCGAGATAGCGGCCGCGCACATAGAAGCTGCTGTCGCGCATGAACGAGGTCATTGCCGAGCAGTCCGCCTGGCGGGTGAGCATCGAGCGATCGAAGTCGCGCGTCGCGCTGATCGCCTCATAGATGGTCTGCTGCTTGAAGGTGACGATGTTGCCGTTGCGGCGCACCGAATCGACATCGACGAAATAGGCCATCTGCGGCTGATCGTTCGAATAGGCGGCAAGGCGCCACGTCTGCGCCGAAGCCGTGTGCGGAACGACGAGCGCGGCGAGCGCGAGCAAGGTAAAACGCATCCTGATTCCCCCAATCTGGTGGTAACCACGCTAGCGTTCTTCCTTGCCCGCGCAAGTCTCGCATTCCCCAAACTGATCGGGTTACGTGCTATTCTTCCCAGCTAAACACTTCTTCGAGCGGTTTGCCGAAGACCTGGGCGATCCGGAACGCAGCTTCGAGCGACGGCGAATATTTGCCCTGCTCGATCGCTGCGATCGTCTGGCGGGTGAGGCCGATCCGGTCTCCCAGTTCGGCCTGGGTCATCTCGCCGGCGAGGAAGCGCAGCGTGCGGACGTTGTTGACGACCTTAGCCATGCCAGCCCCTCCGATAGCTCAGCAGGATCAGGACGAGGCTGACTGCCTGCGAGATCACGATGGCGAGCAGCGCGGTGTTGACGATCTTGGGCGCGGGTTCGGTGAACGGCATCACCACTCCTACCAGGATCGTGCCTGCGATCAGCACATAATAGCCGGCGGACGCGCCGCGCCGGGCGATCGCCTTGTCGCGTTCGTCCGGGCGGCGGCCCGCGGCGCCCGGGGCTTGGGCGGCGAGGACGATATGGCCGATGATCACCGCGACCGCCTGGGCTCCGGCGATGATGCCGAAGCTCCACAAGATGTCGAACAGGGTGGGCGGCGTCGCGCGCAGCGCCATCATCGGGAAGTAGATTGCATAGGCCACGACCATGCAGATCAGCGTGAGCCAAGCGGTCTTTTCGCGATAGGCCATGTCAGTTCCCCCGACGATAGCCGGCGATCTGCGCGGCATAGTGGACGATCTCGGCGATCACGATCGAGCCCATGATCCCATAGGCCATGTCGATCCGGTCGAAGCCCAGATGGACGCTGCCTGCGACGCAGATCACCAGCACGATCAGCACCGGATAGGCGAGGGCATAGGCGCGCCGCGCGATGTTGCGGTCGCGCTCGTCGGTGCCGGCACTGGCATCGGCGGGCGCGAGCGCTGCGGTGACGATGGCGGCGATGGCCATCAGGATGGTCTGGGCGACCACCGCCCCGAAGAAGCCGGCGAAATAGACCGAGCCGTGCAGCTTTCCGCCAGTGGCCAGCATGAAGCCGAAATAGCCGCCCCACACCAGGATCGTCGTGACCACCGAGATCCAGGCGATCTTTTCCTTGAATGGCATTTTTCACCTCAGGTCCGTAATTCGTGACCTAGTGTTAGAAATATCGAACATAGAGTCAAGTGATTCGAACAAGAGTGTGGCTCGGTGCTGGTGGGAGCGGTTTCGAGCGGCTAGAGAGCGCGCCATGTCGCACGTCACCATGGATACGGCCACGAGCCGCGCAAACCCAACCCCCGCACCGATGAAGCGGCTCACTGTCCCCGCGATCCGCGATCGCAAGGGCAAGGACCCGATCGTGATGCTCACCGCCTACACGACGCGGATGGCGCAGCTGCTCGATCCGCATTGCGACGTGCTGCTGGTGGGCGACAGCCTGGCCCAGGTGATCTATGGCTTGCCGTCGACGCTGCCGGTCACGCTCGAGATGATGATCGCGCACGGCGCCGCGGTGGTGCGCGGCAGCTGGCATTCGCTCGTCGTCGTCGACATGCCCTTCGGCAGCTATGAGGGCAGCCCCGAACAGGCCTTTGCCTCCGCCGCGCGCGTGCTCGCCGAGACCGGTGCTGCCGGCGTGAAGATGGAAGGCGGCGAGACGCTGGCGCCGACCGTGGAGTTCCTGACCAGACGGGGCATCCCGGTGGTGGGCCATGTCGGCCTCACCCCGCAGGCAGTGAATGCGCTGGGCGGCTATGGCGCGCGCGGCCGCAGCAATGCCGAGCATGCCCAGATCCTCGACGATGCCCGCGCGATCGCGGCAGCGGGGGCCTTCGGCATCGTAGTCGAAGGCGTGGTCGAGACGCTGGCCAAGGAAATAACCGCCGCGGTCTCGTGTCCGGTCATCGGTATCGGCGCGTCGGCCGAGTGTGACGGTCAGGTCCTCGTCATCGACGACATGCTCGGCATGTTCGAGCGGACCGCCCGGTTCGTGAAGAAATATGACGATCTGGCTGGCCGCATTTCCGCCGCGGTTGAAACCTATGCCGCCGATGTACGGTCGCGGGCCTTCCCGGGACCCGATCAGGTCTATGCGCCGCGGGATTGACGGGCTACCGAGCGCTATCGATTCCCACACGGCGCGGCTAAGGTCCGCGCCCGCAAGAGACGCATGAGGTAGATTTTGGCGCTTCCCCCCTCCGGCACGACAGACGAAGCCTTCCTGCGCGAAGTCGACGAGGAATATCGTCGCGCGCAGATGCTGAGCATCTGGCAGCGCCATGGCCGCTTGATCATCGGTGCGGTGGTCGTCGCGCTGCTCGCCTTTGGCGGCTTCCTGTTCTGGCAGCACCAGACCGCGTCGGCCGCCGGCCAGCGCGGCGAGCAATATGACGCGGCGCTGCGCGAGATCGAGCAGAACCAGCTCGACAAGGCCGGCCCGGCGCTGGCGAAGCTTTCGACCAGCGGCAACAATGGTTTCGCTGCGATGGCGACGATCGTCGAGGGCAACCAGCTGCTGCAGAAGAAGGACGTGAAGGGCGCCTCGGCCAAGTTCGCCGCGGTCGCCAACAATTCGTCCTATGCCAAGACCTTCCGCGACTATGCGCTGCTCCGCCAGACCGTGGCGGAATATGACACGCTGAAGCCGGAAGTGGTGATTTCGCGCCTGCAGGGCCTCGCCAAGCCGGAATCGGCCTGGTTCGGCAGCGCCGGCGAGCTGGTCGCCACCGCGCAGATCAAGCTCGGCAAGCGCGCCGAAGCCGGACAATTGCTCCAGAAGATCGCCCAGGGCGGCGACAATGTGCCGGAAACGACGCGCCAACGCGCAGGTCAGCTGGCGAGCGTATTGGGGATCGACGTCCTCGATCAGTCGAAGGAAAAGCAAGCTCAATGAACAAGAAGCTGAGGGTGGCTGGGGCTCTCGCGGCGCTCGCGCTGGTTAGCGGCTGCGGGGTATTCAAGGGGCAGGGCAAGAAGACGCCCGTGCTCGGTGAACGCGTTCCCATCCTGATGTCGGAGAACGACATCACCGCGGACAAGACGCTGGCCAGTGTCGACGTGCTCGTTCCCGAGGCTGCGGCCAATGAGGAATGGGCGCAGCCGGGCGGCAGCGCCTCCAAGTCGATGGGCCATCTCGCGCTTTCGGCGACGCCTTCGCGCGCCTGGAGCAAGGAGATCGGCAAGACCTCGAAGAAGGAGCGCCTTGCCGCGACTCCGGTGATCGCGGGCGGCAAGCTGTTCGTGATGGACACCAATGGCGACGTCCATGCGCTGGCGGCCGATACCGGTGCCGATCTGTGGCGTGCGTCGACGGTCAAGGCCGACGGCAACAAGACCGCGCGCTTCGGCGGCGGCGTGAGCGTTTCGGGTGACCACCTCTATGCCACCAATGGCCTGGGTGACGTGGTTGCCCTCAACGTGGCCGACGGCACCGAAGTGTGGCGCAAGCGCCCCGGCGGTCCGCTGCGCGGCGCGCCGACGCTGGCCAATGGCAACCTCTATGTCGTCACCCAGGACAACCAGCTCTTCGCGATGAGCCAGGAGACGGGCGACGTCAGCTGGACGGCTTCGGCCAGCCTCGAGACGCAGGGCGTGTTCGGCGTCGCGGCGCCGGCTTCGGCCCAGGGCACGCTGATCGCGGGCTTCTCGTCGGGCGAGCTCAACGCCTATCGCTATGAGAATGGCCGTTCGCTGTGGAGCGACGTGCTGTCGCGCAGCAGCATGACCACCTCGGTCTCGTCGCTGTCCGACATCGACGCCGAGCCGGTGATCGACCAGGGCCGCGTCTACGCGGTGGGCCAGGGCGGCCGCATGGTCGCGATGGATATCGCCACCGGCAACCGCATGTGGGAGCAGAGCATTGCCGGCATCTCCACCCCCTGGGTGGCGGGCGAGTGGCTGTTCGTGGTGACCGACGATGCGCGCCTGATGTGCCTGTCGCGCACGAGCGGCAAGGTGCGCTGGATCGCCCAGCTCAAGCGCTACAAGAACGCCAAGAAGCCGAAGAACCCCTATGGCTGGGTCGGCCCGGTCCTGGCCGGCGGCAAGCTGATCCTCGGCAACACCCGTGGAGAGCTCGTCTTCGTCTCGCCGGCGGACGGCAGCATCAGCTCGACGATCGACCTCAAGGATCCGATCTCGCTGCAGCCGGTGGTGGCGAACAACACGCTGTACGTTCTTGACGACAAGGGACGCCTGAGCGCGTTCCGCTGATACAAGTCCCGGCCAAGGCAGGCGGGCGAGGTCGAAAGGCCTCGCCCGTTGCTTTTTGTGTTACAGGCCGGAACTGACCTGCGAGAAGAGTTACCATTATGCCTTTGCCCACCGTCGCGATCATCGGCCGACCCAATGTCGGCAAATCGACGCTGTTCAACCGACTGGTCGGCAAGCGGCTGGCGCTGGTCGACGACCAGCCTGGCGTTACGCGCGACCGCCGCGAGGGCGAGGCGAACCTGCTCGGGCTCGAATTCCGCATCTTCGACACGGCCGGCTATGAGGACGAGGACGCGGCGACGCTGCCCGGCCGCATGCGCCAGCAGACCGAGGCGGCGGTGCAGGATGCCGATGTCGCGCTGTTCCTGGTCGATGCCCGCGCCGGCGTGACGCCGCTCGACGAGGAGATCGCCCGCTGGCTGCGCTCGACCGACCGGCCGATCGTGCTTGTCGCCAACAAGGCCGAGGGCCGTGCCGGCGAGACCGGCGTGATCGAGGCGATGGCGCTGGGCTTTGGCGACCCCGTCAAGCTCTCCGCCGAGCATGGCGAGGGCCTTGCCGACCTGTTCGAGGTGCTGCTGCCGCATGTCGAGCGCGAAGGCGACGAGGAAGTCGAGGCGGAAGATCCCGATAATCCCAACGCGCCGCTCAAGCTGGCGATCGTCGGCCGCCCGAACGCCGGCAAGTCGACCCTGGTCAACCGCTTCCTCGGCGAGGACCGGATGATTACCGGGCCGGAAGCCGGGATCACCCGCGATTCGATCTCGGTCGACTGGCAGTGGGAAGATTTCGAGGGCAATCTGCGCCCGGTTCGACTGATCGACACCGCTGGCCTGCGCAAGAAGGCCCGGGTCGAGGAGAAGCTCGAAAAGCTGTCGGTGATGGACACGCTGCGCTCGATCGACTTTGCGGAGGTCGTGGTGCTCCTGCTCGATGCGACCCGTGGCCTGGAAGTGCAGGACCTCAAGATTGCCGATCGCGTGCTCCAGGAAGGCCGCGCGCTGATCATCGCGCTCAACAAATGGGATGTGGCCGAGGACAGCTCCAGCCTGTTCAACGGCGTGAAGAAGGCGCTCGACGAAGGTCTGGCCCAGGTGAAGGGCGTGCCGCTGCTCACCGTCTCCGCAGCTACCGGCAAGGGGCTCGACACGCTGATCGACGTCGCGTTCAAGACCCGCGAGGCTTGGTCGCGTCGCGTCTCCACCGGCCAGCTCAACCGCTGGTTCGAGCGCGCGATCGAAGCGAACCCGCCGCCCGCACCCGGCGGCAAGCGGATCAAGCCGCGCTACGTCACCCAGAACAAGACGCGCCCGCCGACCTTCGTGCTGTTCGGCACCCGCGTCGACCTGCTGCCGACGAGCTATCAGCGCTATCTGATCAATGGACTGCGCAAGGAGTTCGACTTCGGCGCGGTGCCGGTGCGCCTCAACCTGCGTGCGCCGAAGAACCCGTTCGATCGAGACAAGAGCTGAAAGTCCAATCGCTTCCGTAACGATCCTTAGTCCAAATCAACTTCGTGTTTACAAACCGGCTCTACACTGCCCCCGTTGCTCTGGGGGTGGAGTAGGGGAATGACGCGATGACCGGCAATGTGCAGCTGGTGAATTGGGATAGCTTTTCGCAGGCGCGGGCCGAGCTTGGCGCAAATTTCGTGCGCATCCTGGGATATTTCCGCGAGGATGGCGTGAAGTCCGTTGCGCGAATCGAAGAGGCCATGCGCGGGCAGAATGCTGCGGCGCTGGTGATTCCGGCGCATACGCTGAAGGGCGAGGCGCGCCAGTTCGGTGCGGACCCGCTGGCGGATCTCGCCGAGACGATCGAAATGAGTGCGCGCCTGTGCATCGAGCGCCAGGACACGCCCACTACCATCCTGGAACATGTCGTCGAATTGCGCCCGCTCTTCGAGGCGACGCTGGCGTTGCTCGAGCGCGAATCGAACCCGCTGGTCGAGCGCCGCCCGGTGTTCGGCCGCCGCTCGATCGCAGGCTGATCCAATCCCCCTCCCGCAGGCGGGAGGGAATTAGGGATGCTAGCTCGCTTCGGCGGGCTCGCTGTTGAGCTGGATGTAGTTGGCGATGCCCATGCGGGCGATCATGTCGAACTGCTTCTCCAGCGTATCGACATGCTCTTCCTCGCTCTCGAGGATGTGCGCGAACAGGTCGCGCGAGACATAGTCGCGCACGCTCTCGCAATGCTGGATCGCGTCGCGCAGCAGCGGGATCGCTTCCATCTCCACCGCCAGATCGGCCTTGAGGATCTCCTCCACGGTCTCGCCGATGCGCAGGCGGCCGAGCAGCTGGAAATTGGGCAGGCCGTCGAGGAACAGGATGCGCTCCGCCAGCTGATCGGCGTGCTTCATCTCGTCGATCGATTCGTGACGCTCGAGCTCGGCGAGCTTGGTCACGCCCCAGTTATCGAGCAGCCGGTAATGCAGCCAATACTGGTTGATCGCGGTCAGCTCGTTCTTGAGCGCCTCGTTGAGATAGTCGAGGACCTTGGGATCGCCCTTCATGCTGCCACCTGTTTCTGATTGAAATTCGGGCAGGAGAATAGGCGCGGAATGCCGCGTTGGACAGTCAGAAAATGGCGGATTTCTGCGGTTTTTGGCTGTTGCGACTGTTACGCAGCAGCACGCTCCTGGGCGATGATCTCACGTGCGAATGGCACGCATTGTCCGCACTTCGCCTGGCAACCTAGCGCACGATAAGCCTGGCAGGCGCTGGTTGCGCCTTCCCGCGCGGCTTCGCGCACATCCCGTTCCCGCAGAGCATTGCAAACGCAAACGACCATCAGACCCTCACGACTCTCGAATCGAGAAGTAGGGCTATTGACACTGATTCGCAAGACTATTGCGAGGCACTCGCATTACTACTTAGGGCGCTTCCGCGGATGGGCTGGAAGCTGCCGCGGGCCAGGCTGCGCCACAACCATTCGAACGGGCCGAATCGGAAATGGGCGAGCCAGAGACTGGACCAGATCAGGATCAGCGCCCAGATCCCGAAAACTACGGGGTAGAGCTGCCAGCGGCTCAGATGGCCGTACCAGCCCAGGCCATAGCCGTAGAAGAGCGTGGTGCAGAGCAGGCTGGTCGCCAGATAGTTGGTGAAGGCCATGCGCCCCGCTGCCGCCAGCCGGGTGGTGAGCGCGCCGCCGGGGCGGGCGAGGAGCAGGATCAGGCAGATCCAGCCGGCGATCATTGGGGGACGCACCAGCGCGGTCAGCGGCATCATCGCGGCGACAACGCGGATGTCGAAGCCCGATGCCCATTGCGCCCAGACGAGCGCGGCATAGGCGGGCAGGGTGATCGCCCAGCAGACCAGCAGCCAGCGGCGATAGCGGGCAGGCGCCCATTCGCCGCGGAGCATGCCGCTGCGCAGCGCCGCCATGCCGAACAGCATGTAGCCGAGCGTCTCCGGCCCGAAGAAGACGAACAGCCCGAACGGCGCCCCGCCATCCTCGCGCAGCCGATCGGCGAGCAGGCCGGCATAGCTGCCGCGGTGCAGGGCCAGGTCCTTGGCAAGGTCGGCGGAAGCCGGGATACCGAAGGACTGGGCATAGGCCTGGAGCTGGGCCGCACCTGCCGGGCTGGCGTGTAGCTGGGCGATGTTGAGCGGGATGGTGGCGAACAGCACCGCGCCGAGCAAGGTCAGCATCGTGCCCATTCCCAGCAGGCGCGGTACCGGCAGGTCGCGCATCGCATAGGCGATCATGCCGATCAGCGCATAATGGGCGAGGATGTCGCCGTGCCAGACCAGGAAGAGATGGGCGAGGCCGAAGACGAGCAGCCAGGCCATGCGCCGGTAATGGACTTCGGCGGGGTTGCGGCCGCTTGCTTCGGCACGCTCGATCACCAGCAGGGTCGAGGCGCCGAACAGGAAGGAGAACAGCCCGCGCATCCGCCCGTCGAACAGGATGAAGTTCGCCGCCCAGGTGACGAGGTCCGCGCCCTGAGCGCCGCCATAGGCGCGCGGGTTCACATAGGCGGCCTCGGGCATGGCGAAGGCGAGGATGTTGAGCAGCAGGATGCCCAGCACGGCGACGCCGCGGACCAGATCGAGCGAGGGCAGCCGCTGCGGGGCGGCAGGGGAGTCCATTCAGCGCCGCGCCGCGATCCGGGCGATGGGCAGGCCCACCAGCACGATGTGGCAGAAGAGCGAGGTCGCCACGCTCTGGGCGTCGAGATGCGGGAACACCGCCGGCCAGCGTAGCGGCAGCACCACAAGGTTCATCACGACCCAGGTGGCGAGGCCGTAGCCGATGCCCGCCGCGAGCCAGCGCGCCTTGAGCTGGGGTAGCCGGTCGGCGGCGAGGACATAGACGGCTGCCATCGCCGCCATGATGGCGAAATGGACGGCGAGGCCCAGCGCCGCGCCGCCTGCGCCCCAGTGCGGCGCATCGGGGAAGGGACCGCTGGCGACGCCGCGCAGCATCTTGTCCGGCGTGCGCCCTGCAATGCCTGCCAGCAGCGCGGCGGCGGCGATGTCGAGCGTGCCGGCGACCAGTGTCGCTGTCAGGATCCGGCGTCCAGCATTCATGTCACCCGCTCCCCGCAGTCCCGCAGTGGACGCTACAGCCAGGAGCTGATCTCCTCCAGCGGCTTCTTGTTGGCGATGCCGGCGGGGAGGGTGGCGTCGGGCGCCGGATGGCCGGCGACGATCAGCATCAGCGGGCGCTCGTTCTCGGGCCGGCGGCAGACGCGGTTGAGGAAGCGGATCGGATGCGGGGCGTGGACCAGCGTGGCGATGCCGGCGGCGTGGAGCGTGGTGAGTAGCAGGCCGGCGGCGATGCAGACGCTCTCGGTGACGTTGTAGTTGCGCTGCTCGTCGCGCTCGTCCGGCCCGGCATAGCGCTGGGCGAACACGGCGATCAGCCAGGGCGCATGCTCGAGATAGGGCTTGTCGGAATGGGTGCCGAGCGGCCGGACGGCGTCGATCCAGGTCTCGCCGCCGAGGCCGGCATAGAATTGGCGCTCCTCTTCCTCGACCGCGACGCGGATCGCCGCCTTGGCCTCGGGCGATTCGACCACGGCGAAGTGCCAGGGCTGTCGGTTGGCGCCGCTTGGTGCCGAGCCTGCGGCCTGCAGCGCCGCTTCGATCACTTCGCGCGGCACCGGCCGTTCGCTGAAGGCGCGGCAGCTGCGGCGGGTGGACATCGCGGAGAGAAAGGCGCGCGCGCGCTCGATCCGGTCTGAGTCGCTCAGGTCGGGATAGGGGTGCCAGGGCTGCGAATCGAATTCGGCCATGATGAAGCATGACATTGCCGCAGCGCACCAAGGACTACGCAGTTTCCCCTAGGCTTTTTCAGCGATTTTCCTTCCGGATCACCAGCTTGAGGCCCGACCAGGTCGCGTCGACGGCGCACACCTTGATATCGACCAGCCCCTTGGGCAGCGCGACCTCGCGGATCACGTCCTCGGTGATGTCGGTCGCCACCCGGGCCGCCTTTTTGGGCCAGGAAACCCAGATGAAGCCGCTCCGCTCGATCAGCACCAGTAGCGCATCCAGCTCGCGCTCCAGCTTCGCCCGCTCGGTGACGAAGATATGCGCGGCCTGCAGTCCGGCGCCGGCAGCCTCATATTCCTCGATCCCCAGCGCCTGCGGATCGATTTCCGCCCGGACGCTGTCGGGCATGCCGCAGAACCAGCTGCGCATGCCCGGTTTCAGGCCGAGCTTCTGGGCGAGGGGCGTGCCGGAATAGCCAGTGGTCATCGCAAGACCTCCTTCATGCCGGCTGGCCGAACCTCATGCCAGGGCGGCGTCTGCTCCCATTAGTTCTGGGAAGAATGCCTCATGCGCCGCCTTGAGTTCGGTCAAGGTCACGCAGAAATCGCCTTCTTCCAGCTCGAAGATGATCCGGTCCTTGATCGTGCGACCGATCGGGTCGGCGGCGAGACCGGCCTTGTCGGCGGCGACCAGGAAGTCGGCCAGCGCCTCGTCCTTGACCGTGACGATGTAGAGGCCCTGGTCTTCGCCGAAGAACGAGCCCGCGACGCCGAAGGGCTGGGGCTGGTCGAGGATCGCGCCGATGCCCGATGCCATCGCCATCTCGGCGACCGCGACGGCGAGGCCGCCATCGGCGACGTCGTGGCAGGCGGTGATGCAGCCGGTGTTGATTGCCGAGCGGACGAAGGCGCCGGTGCGGCGCTCCATCATCAGGTCGACCGGCGGGGGCGGCCCCTCTTCGCGGCCGTGCAGCTCGCGCAGGTAGAGCGACTGGCCGAGATGACCAGAGCGCTCGCCGACCGCGAGGATGATGTCGCCGGTGCCCTTGAACGCGATCGTCGCGCTCTTCGACCAGTCCTTGAGCAGGCCGATCGCGCCGATCGCCGGAGTCGGCAGGATCGCCGAGCCGCCGCCGGTGGCCTTGGACTCGTTGTAGAGCGAGACGTTGCCCGAGACGATCGGGAAGTCGAGCGCACGGCAGGCCTCCGACATGCCTTCGAGGCAGCCGACGATCTGGCCCATGATCTCGGGGCGCTGCGGATTGGCGAAGTTGAGGCAGTTGGTCACTGCCAGCGGGGTCGCGCCGACCGCCGACAGGTTGCGCCACGCCTCGGCGATCGCCTGCTTGCCGCCCTCTACGGGATCGGCAAAGCAATAGCGCGGGGTGCAATCGGTGGTGATCGCAATGCCCTTGTCGGTGCCATGGACGCGGACCACCGCGGCGTCGCCGCCCGGGCGCTGCGCGGTGTCGCCGCCGACCATGTGGTCATATTGTTCCCAGATCCAGCGGCGGCTGGCGAGGTCGGGGGTGCCGACCAGCTTGAGCAAGTCCGCGGCCGGGTTGGCGCTCTCCGGCACGTCGGTCAGCTCGGCCGGCTTCGGAGTCGGCACGTGCGGACGGTCGTAGAGCGGGGCTTCATCGGCGAGCGGGGCGAGCGGGATGTCGGCGACGGTGTCGCCCTTCCACTTCAGCACCATGCGGCCGGTGTCGGTGACATGGCCGATCACCGCGAAATCGAGCTCCCACTTGCGGAAGATCGCTTCGGCAAAGGCTTCGCGGCCGGGCTTGAGCACCATGAGCATGCGCTCCTGGCTCTCCGACAGCATCATCTCGTACGGCGTCATGCCGGTTTCGCGCTGCGGGACATCGTCCATCACCAACTCGATGCCGACGCCGCCCTTGCTGGCCATCTCGACCGAGGAGGAGGTGAGGCCGGCGGCGCCCATGTCCTGGATCGCGACGATCGCGTCCGACGACATCAGCTCGAGACAGGCTTCGATCAGCAGCTTCTCGGTGGAGGGATCGCCGACCTGGACGATGGGGCGCTTCTCCTCGCTGTCCTCGCCGAAATCGGCCGACGCCATGGTCGCGCCGTGGATGCCGTCGCGGCCGGTCTTCGAGCCGACATAGACGATGGGGTTACCCACGCCCGACGCGGCCGAATAGAAAATCTTGTCGGTGTCGGCGATACCGACGGTCATCGCGTTGACGAGGATGTTGCCGTCATACGCCTTGTGGAAATTGACTTCGCCGCCGACGGTGGGGACGCCCACGCAATTGCCATAGCCGCCAATGCCATGGACCACGCCGGCGATGAGGTGCTTCATCTTGGGGTGCTCGGGACGGCCGAAGCGCAGCGCGTTCATGTTGGCGATCGGGCGCGCGCCCATGGTGAACACGTCGCGCAGGATGCCGCCCACGCCGGTCGCCGCGCCCTGATAGGGCTCGATGTAGGACGGGTGGTTGTGGCTCTCCATCTTGAAGATCGCCGCCTGGCCATCGCCGATATCGACGACGCCGGCATTCTCGCCCGGACCGCAGATCACCTGGGGACCCTCGGTGGGGAGCTTCTTCAGGTGGATGCGGCTCGACTTGTACGAGCAGTGCTCGGACCACATCACCGAGAAGATGCCGAGCTCGGTCAGGTTGGGCTCGCGGCCCATCGCCTTGAGCACGCGCTCATATTCCTCGGGGGTGAAGCCGTGTTCGGCGACGATCTCAGGCGTGATCTGGGTCATGCGAGGAGCCCATAGCGGCGGCTTTTCGCCACGTCACCCCCGAGTGGCGGCATCACGAAAATGTTGAATCCCTTGAATCCCTTTCGCGGCGGCGCGGTCCGGAAGCGCACAAAGTTCGCGACATGTGCGCGCATGAGGAAATACGCCGTCGCGAGGCGGAGAAGACCGGCGGAGGAACGGAGGCTGTGTTGCATCACTGCGCAGCCAAGCAGATGAAATCCTACATTAAAAGACCCTATCGTCGCCCGGACTTGGGGGCTGGACATTAACCATTGGAGGCGTAGCAAGGCGGGAAGAGACAGAAGCTGGGGTCGCAAGCGTGGCGCGTCACTGGATTGACCGGGTAGCGGAACCTTCGGCGGGGCGCGTGCCGATGGGCTGGGCGCGTGAGCTGCATGTCGTGCCCGATCCCACCCCCGTGGTGCTGGCCCCGATGCCCGCCGCCTGGGAATGCGACCTTTCCGACGATTCGCTGCGCTGGACGCCGGGGGTGTTCGAGATCTTCGGCCTGTCGCCCGACGAACCGCTGCGGCGCGACGATACGGTGGCGATGTACAGCCCGGAATCGCGGGCCGAGCTCAAGCGGCTGCGTGACGAGGCGATCGCCACCTGCGGCAGCTTCACCTTCGAAGCCGAGATCCGCCGCCCGGACGGCGAGACGCGCTGGATGCGGGTGACCGCCGATGTCGAGATGCGCGATGGCAAGGCGGCGTATCTCTATGGGCTGAAGCAGGACATCACGCATTTGAAGCGGTGAAACCTTCTCCCTCTCCCCGCTGGCGGGGAGAGGGTTGGGGAGAGGGCGTGACCTGGCCTCCCGCCCTTCGGCTTTTCTTCAAAGGCACACTGCCCCTCTCTCCCCGGCCCTCTCCCCTGAAGGGGAGAGGGAGTTTACCCCAGCGGCAGATATATCTCCGTCATCGCCTGGTTCGCCGGCACGTCGGGGAAGAATTTCACCCGCCGCACGAACATCGGGAAGTCGCGCAGTTCCTCGCCGCTCCTCGGTAGCCAGTCGGCATAGAGGAAATGCGCCGGTGCGCGCAGGTCGTCGCCCGGGCCGATCATCCGCACCACCGCACAGCGTCCCGCGGGGATCAGGCCCTCGGTGACGCCGGCGTGGTTGGGCGCAACCGTCGTCGCCGCGCAGGCGATGTCGAGGCGATGTTCCTCGGGCGGCACATTGTCCGGATCATTGTGGAGGATGTTGAAGGTCGCGCTCTTCGCCGGGGGCAGGCCGTTGGCGCGGCGCCAGTCGATGAAGCGGCGGATCGTGTCGCCGATGGCCATCGGGTCTCCGCGATGCTCGATCAGCGCGACCGGGGTGGCGGGGAAGTCGAGGATCGTCACATCGGCATCGGTGAAAGTCGGGGTCATGTGCTGGCTCCTTGCCTGCTCGAGCGGCGCGGGGGCCGCGGCCAAGGGAGCCCATTCCGGCCGGGCGCGGAATGCGCTCGGGCTCTGTCCGATCCGCTGCCGGAACGCGCGCGCAAAGGCTTCCGGCCCGCCGAACCCCGAATCGAGCGCGATGTCGAACACGCTGGTCTTGCGATAGGCGAGGGCGAGGGAAGCCCGCTTGAGGCGGGCGAGCTGGACGTAGCGGTGGACGCTGATCCCGAACAGTTCGGCGAACTGGCGATGGAAATGGAAGGGCGAGAAGGCCGCGACGCCCGCCAGGGCTTCGGTGCTCAGGTCCGTATCCAGATGCGCGTCGACATGGTCGAGCACGCGCTGCATGCGGGCGAGATAGAGCTGGCGGGCATCTGGCTTCACGGTTCCTGGTCTCCCTGCGGACAGCCAATGCCGCAAGGGGGAGGGAAGGCGCCTGACGGATATTGCGGAGTTGGGGGGCGTGCGGTGCGGCCCCATTATCGTCATCCCGGCGAAAGCCGGGATCTCGTGCGGCTCTTGTCCCGCGCCTTCGCCTGAGATCCCGGCTTTCGCCGGGATGACGGGTTTGGATTAAGCCGCCGAGGCTATCGGGCCGGAGGTGATCGACACCTGGTCCTTGCCGGCGTGCTTGGCGGCGTAGAGCCGTTCGTCGGCGAGCTGCAGCGCTTCGTTGGGATCGCCTTCGATCAGCGCGACGCCGGCCGAGAAGCTGATCTTGCCGATCGGCAGGTTGGTGCCCTGGTCGCGCAGCATCCGCTCGCGCAGCCGCTTGCGGGTGGCGTCGAGCTGGTCGGCAGCGTCTTCGGCATCGGCGCCTTCGAACAGCGCGACGAACTCCTCGCCGCCATAGCGGGCGACGAGCACGCGGCGGCCGAGATCCTCGCGCAGCATGCGGGCGACGAAGCGCAGCACGCGGTCGCCGGTGTGGTGGCCGTGACGATCGTTGATCGCCTTGAAATTGTCGATGTCGCACAGCGCCAGCGCGAAGGGCGCGGCACCGGGCTTGGCCAGCGTTTCCTCGAGCCGGGTGAAGAAGCCGCGGCGATTGGGCAGGCCGGTGAGGTGATCCTCCTCGGCCTCGCGCACCGCGCGCTCCAGCTCGGTGCGCAGCCGGCGGGTGTCCTCGCGGGTGCTTTCCAGCCGGCCGCCGATCTTGCGGGTGGTCTCGGCGACTTCGAGCGTGACTTCGAGCAGGCGGCGATAGGTCTCGTCGGGCGCGCTTTCCATCTTGCCGGCGGCTTCGCCGAGCGCGGTGGAATAGGCGCTGGTCGAGGCGGTGGCATCGCCCACCGCGGCAAGGCAGTCGACGACCTTGCTCTCCAGCTGGCGAGTGAGCTTGTCGAGCTTGTCCGACGTGTCGCCGGTGGCGCAGCGCTCCATGATCCGCTCGACGTCGCGATCGGTCAGCGTGCCCTTGCTGGCGAGCAGGTCCTCGGCCGCCTGGATCAGCGGGGCTTCGCGGCCGTCGAGGAAGCGGCCGGCGAAATCGAAATTGGTCGTGCTCGGCTCGAGTCCGTGCTCGAACAGGAAGGTGCCGATCTGCTCGTAGCGCAGCCGGTGGAGCGCGGCACGATCGGGCACGGAGCCATCACTGCGGCGGAACCAGGAGGTGAGTCGATCGAGCTGCGAATGCAGGGAGATGGGCGCGTTCATGCCAGCGCCTCACCGCGCGCAATACCCGCGATTCGCGCATGGCTCTCGCCCGCGCGCGCTTTGCCGATCCCGACGCTTCTCCGCATTACCCCCACCCTTCCTTCGAGGAGATTGTTACGGCGGGGATCGTAATGTTCCGGTTAACTGCGGGCGCTAACCGTCAAAAATTATAGGATGTCGCGAATTTTTTCAGGAGGACGTCCGAGGCGGACGCCCTTTTCGGTGACGACCAGCGCGCGCTCGATCAGGATGGGGTTGGCGGCCATCGCGTCGAGGATGGTGTCGTCGTCCGCGCCCTTCAGCGGCTTGGCCGCATCCTCGCCGATCCGCAGGCCTTCGCGCGCGGTCATCCCGGCGCGGGCGAACAGGTCCTTCAGCATCTCGCGGCTCGGCGGGGTCTTGAGATACTCGATCACCTCGACCTCGACGCCGGGCGTCTCGCGCAGGATGGCCAGCGCCTCGCGTGACTTGGAGCAGCGCGGGTTGTGGTAGATCGTGGCTTTCATTTCGAAATCCGTTCGTGCTGAGCTTGTCGAAGCGCCGCTTCGTCTTCGAAGAAAATGCCCTTCGACAAGCTCAGGGCGAACGGAGAAAAGTCAGGCCTCGTCCTGCCGCGCCAGCCACTCCTCGAGCCACTTGATCGTGTACTCGCCCTTCTGGAACTCGGGGTCGTCGAGCAGTGCCTGGTGGAGCGGGATGGTGGTCTTCATCCCGTCGATCACGAACTCCTCCAGCGCCCGGCGCAGGCGGCGCAGCGCGCCCTGGCGAGTGGTGCCGTAGACGATCAGCTTGGCGATCATCGAGTCGTAGTAAGGCGGCACCTTGTAGCCGGTGTAGAGGCCCGAATCGACGCGGACGTTCATGCCGCCCGGTGCGTGATAGCCCTTCACCAGGCCCGGCGAGGGGGCGAAGGTGCGCGGATCCTCGGCGTTGATGCGGCACTCGATCGCGTGGCCGCGGAAGACGACGTCTTCCTGGCGCAGCGTCAGGCCATGGCCCTCGGCGACGCGGATCTGCTCGCGGACGAGGTCGAGGCCGGTGATCGCCTCGGTCACCGGATGCTCCACCTGCAGGCGGGTGTTCATCTCGATGAAGTAGAACTCGCCGTCTTCCCAGAGGAACTCGATCGTGCCGGCGCCGCGATAGCCCATGTCGGCCATCGCCTTGGCGCAGATGCCGCCGATGCGCGCGCGCTCCTCGGCCGAGAGGACCGGCGAGGGGGCTTCCTCGAGCACCTTCTGGTGGCGGCGCTGGAGCGAGCAGTCGCGCTCGCCAAGGTGGATGGCGTTGCCGTTGCCGTCGCCGAACACCTGGATCTCGATGTGGCGCGGATTGCCGAGATACTTTTCGAGATAGACCGTGGCGTCGCCGAACGCGGCCTTCGCCTCGCTGCCGGCCTGAAGCATCTGGGTCTCGAGCTCGGCGGGGTCGTGCACGACCTTCATGCCGCGCCCGCCGCCGCCCGAGGCTGCCTTGATGATCACCGGATAGCCTGCGGCCTCGGCGATCTTCTTGGCTTCCTCGACATCGCTGATCGCGCCGTCCGAGCCGGGGACGAGCGGCAGGCCGAGCGCGCCTGCGGTGCGCTTCGCCTCGATCTTGTCGCCCATCGTGCGGATGTGCTCGGGCTTGGGCCCGACGAAGATGATGCCGTGCGCTTCGACAATCTCGGCGAACTTGGCGTTCTCCGAGAGGAAGCCATAGCCCGGGTGGATTGCGTCGGCGCCCGAGATCTCCGCCGCGGCGATGATCCGGTCGATCTTGAGATAGCTCTCGCCCGCCGCCGGCGGCCCGATGCAGATCGCCTCATCGGCAAGGCGCACATGCATCGCGTCGGCATCGGCAGTGGAGTGGACCGCGACGGTCTTGATGCCCATCTCGTGGCAGGCACGGTGGATGCGCAGCGCGATCTCGCCGCGATTGGCGATCAGGAGCTTCTTGATCTCGGGCATTTGGATTTACTCGACCACCACGAGGGGCTG
>Ga0164294_10000332_pt1 | contig 44150 bp, 40 predicted proteins | sample GEODES005metaG_FD_111479 | JGI IMG/M metagenome (GOLD analysis project Ga0164294, IMG submission 111479) | Oligotrophic lake water microbial communities from Sparkling Lake, Wisconsin, USA - GEODES005 metaG | ecosystem: Environmental > Aquatic > Freshwater > Lake | place: USA: Sparkling Lake... | reverse complement strand
GATCAGCCGCCGTAGGCCTGGGCGGTCTCCAGGATGGCCTGGCCGAAGGCGAGGGAGGTGTCGGTGTCGGTGAAGGCGCCGGCGCAGGTGGCGGGCACGTTGCCCGAAAGCAGGGCGTCGCAGTCGGCGGTGGTGAGGTCGCGGAGGTCTGCGCGAAGATCGGGGATGCGGATGGGGGCTGCGCGATTGGATGGCAGACCTGCAGAACATTGAGGTTTGGCGTGGGGCGCGAGGTCTGCGTCGGAGCGTGAACAATTCGGCTCGCCCCGGCACCCGCCCGTGCCCGTGGCCCATCGGGACGCGATCGAGTACGCTGAGGCTTACTGGCACGGAGGGGTTGATGAGCACAGCCACGAGCGCAGCAGGTGGAGCCGTTGCGGGCGCAGCGACCGCAGGCGCCGCCCTGTTCGCGATGAAAGAGCAGATTGAGAGCGAGCTTCGCGCGAGCCTCCAGCAGGCGCTGGAGGAGGCGAAGGCGCAGATCGCCCACGAGCGCGACGAGCTGCTTGCTTCCGTCACGGCGGCCAAGACGGAGATCGAGAGCGCCATGCAGGCCGCGATCGATGCGCTCGCGCAGGCCCGCACCGAGGCCGAGACGGCCCTCCAGCACGCCCACGAGGAGGCGTCCACGAAGCTTCAGGCGGCCGGCAACGCGCAGGAATCCGAGGTGCAGCAAAAGCTCGACGCGCTGGCGGAGGCTCACCTCGCGACCGTGCAGGCCAGGCACGACGAGGCGCTGGGCGACCTGCACGCCAGGTTCGAGCAGTTTGGCCAGGACGTCGACGGCACGGTCGAGCAGGTCCGCGGCGACCTGGAACAGCAGGTGACGGCGGCCGTGGGCCTGCTCGCGCAGGCGCGCGAGGAGCAGGCGCAGCTGCTGGTGCAGGAAGCGGAGCACGCGAGAGGCACGCTCGAGGGCCAGCTCCGAGACGTGATGGCGCAGATGCAGGGCCACGCCCACGACACGGAGGCCCGAATGGGCGATGTCAGCCGTGACCTGCTCGGGCGCGTTGAGGACGAGGGCCGCCGGCACCACGCCGACCTCTCCGACCTCGGGGACCGGATGCGGCGCGACCTGGAGCACGAGGGCGAGCAGATCCGCGAGCGGAAGATCCGCTTCCGCGCCGTCGTCGAAGACATCGTGCAGGGCGTAGCGGAGCAGGTGCCGGTGATCGGTCACGCGCTCTCGCACCTCGCCGACCGCGTCGACACACACGACTAAACCTCGCGCGCCGGCTCACTTCCGACCTCTCCCCCCCCGCCAGTCCGCATTGGGCTGGCTCCGGAGTTTTGTATGGCCGCATTTTCAGACGCGCAGCGGCGCGCCGTAAACGCGTTGTCGGACGCCCTGCGTCGGGCGGGGGTAGACGCCCCGCCGGCGGTGACCGACACCGAGGCATTGTCGGGCTGGCTCGACGCCGTGGAGGGCGCGTGGAAGCCCCTCCAGCGCGAGGCGCGCAAGAAAGCAGAGGTGAGCGAGGCCATTGTGTCGACCGCGCCGCGCCCCGGATTGGGCGTGGGGTCGGTGGACGAGGCCCCGTGGCGCCGCCTGGAAGAAGCCTGCCGCCGCGTCGAGCAGGAGATCCGCGCCCCGTCGACGCTGCGCGCACGGCTCGACGAAGGCCGCCGCAGCATGATGCCGCGGCTGGAGCACGCCACCCGCGAGAAGCTCGTGCCCATCATCACGGAGCGCGACGGCCAGCTCCGCGCCGAGCTGGACCCGGCGGGGGTCGCCGCCCTGCAGGCTGAGCTTCCCGGCTGGCTCAAGGCCTGGACCGAGTACGCCTACCGCTGGTACGACACCGACGTCGATCGTCTGGTGGAGGACGCCTGGAACCCGCGCGACGGCGGGCTTCCGGTGCCCTCGCCGCGCTTCGCCGACCTCGTGGCGCCCACGCTCTCGTCCGACATCCGCTTTCCCGTGATCAACCTCCAAAAAGAGCAGCTCAGCACGCTCGGTGGGGTGTTTCGTCACGGGCGTCAGGGCATGATGATGCTGCTGGGTGTGGTCGGCATCGCAGGCGGCTCGGAGCTGCGGAGCAACCCCCTGTTCATCGGGGCGGTCGCCATCGGCGCCGTGTATGTCGGGTGGTCGCAGGCGACGGCGGAGCGTGAGAAGCAGCGCGAGACGCTGGAGAACGACGTTCGCAGCCGCGCCGAGCAGTCCACGCGGGACATGCTGCGGGTGTGGCTCGACCGCGTGACGGACAAGCTCAACGAGGACGCCCGCACCCAGCTCCAGGGACGTCGGGCGGCTTTCGTGCAGTGGTACCGCGACCAGGTGGTGCCCGCGCAGGAGAAGAGCCGCGCCAACGTGCAGAAGGCCGCTGAAGAGGTGGAGCGGCACCGGCGAGAACTACCGAAGCTCCAAGAGCGCCTGCGCGAGCTCGCCAAGGTCGAGGAGGCCCTCCGGGCCGCACGGAGCGCCGCATGATCGGGACGCAAATCAGCCACTACCGCCTCGTCCGCAAGCTGGGCGCTGGCACCTACGGCGAGGTGTACAAGGGCGTTCACGTCCACGACGAGGAGCTTCGCGTCGCGGTGAAGGTGGTCGGCCCCTCGCTCGTGCAGGACGTGCGCTTTGTAGACGCGCTGAAGCGCGAGTGTCGCCAGCTAGACCGGATGAACCATTCGAACATCGTGCGCTTCCGCGAGTTGGTCGTGAACGAAGGCGGCGTGTCGATGGTGCTGGAGCTGCTCCGAGGCAAGGACCTGCACGACCGCCTGGCGAGCGGCGCGGTTGCGGTGGACACCGCGGTGTCGGTCGTCGAGGCGATCCTCGATGGCCTCGGCCACGCGCACGCGGCGGGTGTGCTCCACCGGGACATCAAGCCGGGGAATGTCTACTGGTGCGACGATGGTCGCATTGTGATTCTCGACTTTGGCATCGCGCGTGCGGCGGACGGGACGCAGGCGACGAAGACAGGTCAGATGGTGGGCACCTTCGACTACATGGCGCCTGAGCGCATGAGCGGGAGCGGCGGCACGGCGAGCAGCGACGTGTACGCGGTGGGCCTCATTGCGTGGGAGCTGCTCGCGGGGCGCGTGGCCTGCCCGGAGGGGGAGGTGGCGCGCAAGCTGGTGTGGCACATGATGGAGGGTGTGGGGGATGCCGCGAAGGTCGCGGTCAGCCTTGGTTGCCCGCCCTGGTTCGCGGACGTGATCGCCACGCTGGCGGCAAAGGATCCCGCGGCGCGACCTGCGGACGGTCATGCGGCGCTCGGCTTGCTCCGCGAGAAGCGCGCGTCGGCGGGTGCGACGCCCGCGGCAGCTCCCGCAGCGCGTCGTCCGCCCCCCTCAACGGTGCTGGGGCCTGTGCCAGTGGGCAGCCTGCCGCCCGTGTCTGCGAGTGTTCCGCCGGTGAGCGTGCCTTCGGTGAGCACGGGTCGCTCGCCGCCCCCGAGAACGGTGATGGGGCCGGCACCCACGCCGAGCGCGCCGCCGTCGTCGGTGCGCAGTGCGCCGCCGGGGACGGTCATGGGCCCTGCGCCGTCGTCGCCGCCTCCACCTGGCGTGCCCACGCCGACCGTTCCCGTGCCTGCTGTGGCGGCGCCTGCCGCGGCTCCTGTCCCAGCGTCCGCGAGCACGTCCACATCGTCCTCGAGCGGCGGCTCGAAGGTGCCGTTCGTGGTCGCGGGCGCGCTCGTGCTCGCGGGCGGGGCGTGGTGGCTGGGCCGGTCGGGGAGCGCGCTCGAAGGCGAGGTCGTAGACACCCCCGCGGAGGCGCCGACCGGCGCCAACGCCCCGTTTGGGAGCGCGCCCGAAGCCGAGATCGTAGACGCCCCCGCGGAGGCGCCGAGCGTCGCCAGCGCCCAGTCGGGCAACATTACGACCACCTTCGGCTACGCCCTCGCCGCCGTACCCGCTGGCACTCACACCATCGGCAGCCCTTCGACCGAGGCAGACCGCTTCAAAGACGAGGCTGAGCACTCTGTCACGCTGACCCGTGGCTTTTTCATGGGCACCACCGAGGTGACCCAGGGCCAGTACCAGGCGCTGATGGCCACCAACCCCGTCGTGAGCCAGATGGACTGCATTAGGTCCGGGGGCGCTTCCAGTCCCGCTGATGACGAGCCGGTCTACTGCGTGAATTGGGTTGACGCCGCGAACCTGGCGAACGCGGCGAGCGCGAAGGAGGGTCTGGAGTCCTGCTACGTCGTTTCGGGTAACAAGGTGTCGTGGCCGAAGGGCCTCGCCTGCACCGGCTACCGTCTGCCCACCGAGTCGGAGTGGGAGGTCGCCGCACGCGGAGGCGGCAGCGGCATCTACGCGGGCGGCCACGACCTCGGCAGCCTGGGTTGGTTCGACGGCAACAGCGGCCTGCGCCCGCACCCTGTCGGGCAGAAGGCGCCCAACGGCTACGGGCTGTACGACATGAGCGGGAATGTGTGGGAGTTGACCTGGGACGCCTACGGGGTCTACCCGACGGGCTCCACGACCGACCCCGCTGGCGCTGCGAGAGGCTCCCTCCGGGTCCGCCGCGGCGGCAGCTGGAACAACTCCGCCGCCCTCGCTCGGGTCGCCTACCGCTACGGCGGCGCCCTGGCCTACCGCGACCACTGCCTCGGCTTTCGTCTCGCGAGGACGATCCCTTGACCCTTGAACCCTTGATCCCTCGGATGGTCGGGGACGTTGCCACGGGCAGAACGCAGCCGCAGGCCGGAGCGGCGGGTAGGCGGGGCGAGCGGCAGCCGCCCGCCGTACCGACGCGCAGGCTGGCGGCGTGTGGGGAGCACGGCGGTGCCACGCGGATCATGGGGGGTCCGGGGGCGCAAGCCCCCGGCGCGCAGCGCCGGATCGCACCGGAATCCGTTCGGGGTCAGGACGCCTCGCTTCACGGTGCGCGCGCTGGCGCGCACGCTGCGGAGGGCCGCAGGAAGGCCCAGGCCCTCTCCACGCCGTTCGGCGGTTTCTCCGTCAGGCTTGCGCTGCAGAGCGCAGACGTCACCGCGCGACAGGCGGCGCGCTCTGCACGACAGTCGAGCGCCCGCGGGAGCCTCCGTGTGACCGACCTCGCGACTGAACGCGCCATGTCCACCCGCACCATCCAGAACGATCCAGTCGCGCCCAAAACCCTCGGCCTCGCCGTGCGCGTGGGCCGGGTCAATGCCGCGCGCAAGGCCCGGGCGCGCGGCTGACCCGACCCCTCCTGATGTTCCTTCGCCTTCTCGCTCGGAGCCCCCTCCCATGATCGGCACGCAGATTTCGCACTACCGCCTCGTCCGCAAGCTGGGCGCCGGCACCTACGGCGAGGTGTACGAGGGCGTGCACGTCCACGACGAGGAGCTTTGCGTCGCGGTCAAGATCGTGTCACCGGCCCTCGCGCGGGAGACGCAGTTCGTGGATGCGCTCAAGCGCGAGTGCCGCCAGCTCGACAAGCTGCGCCACCCGAACATCGTGACCTTCCGCGACCTCGTGGTGCAGGGCGACCAGGTGGCGATGTTGCTGGAGCTGCTACGCGGCCAGGATCTCCACGACCGGCTCGCAGGCGGGCCGCTTGCCGTGGACACCGCCGTGTCGGTGCTGGAGACCATGCTCGACGGGCTGGCCTACGCGCACGCGGCGGGGGTGCTCCACCGGGACATCAAGCCGGGGAATGTCTACTGGTGTGACGACGGCCGGATCGTGCTCCTGGACTTTGGCATCGCGCGTGCCGCGGATGGCACGCAGGCGACAAAGACCGGCCACATGGTGGGCACCTTCGACTACATGGCGCCGGAGCGCTTCGACGGCCAGCACGGCAGCGCGTCGAGCGACGTGTACGCGATGGGCCTCATCGCGTGGGAGCTCCTGACGGGGCGCGTGGCCTGCCCGGAGGGCGAGCCGGGTCGGAAGATGAAGTGGCACCTGCTGCACGGCCTGGGCGGCGCGAGCGCAGTGCAGGCAGCGGCGCCCGCGTGTCCCCCGTGGCTCGCGGAGGTGGTGGCGACATTGGCGGCCACGGACGTGTCGGAGCGGCCTGTCAATGGCGCCGCGGCCCTCGCCCTGCTGCGCGAGAAGCGCGCAGGCGCCGGGGCGATGCCCGTGGCGACAGCCGCGGGGCGGCGTCCACCGCCCTCGACGGTGATGGGGCCCGCGACCGTCGGCAGTGTCCCGCCCGTGGCATCCAGTCTACCGCCGGTGAGCGTGCCCCCGGTCTCCACGGGGCGCTCGGCGCCCCCGGGCACGGTGATGGGCCCCGCGCCTGTCCCGACGGCGAGCGTGCCCCCTCCGACAACGGGCCGAAGCGCGCCGCCGGGCACGGTGATGGGGCCAGCATCGTCGGCACCCGCGGCCCCAGCGAGCACGCCACCCAACTCCGCGCCCCCGCCGTCTTCTTCGGCTCCGGTGGCCGAGCCGGTTCCCCAAGCAGCTGCGCCCTCGACCGGCGGGCCGTCGGGTTCGAAGATTCTGCTGCTCGTTGGTGGCGCGCTCGTGTTGGCGGGCGGGGCGTGGTTCGCGCTTCGTGAGCCGACCGTGGCGAAGATCCAGCTGGACGGGCCAGCCGACCTGTCGCTGATCGTGGGCACGGAGGTGGCGGCGCCGACGGCGCGTGCCCTGGACAAGAAGGGCGAAGTGCTGGCAGGGGTGGAGGTGGCGTGTGCGTCGGACACGCCGAGCGTTCGCCTGCGGGATGGGAAGCTGTCCGCGACGGAGGCCGCGAAGGCTACGGTCACCTGCGCCGCCGGGGGCGTGGAGGCGCGCTTCGCGGTGAACGCGATCGCCACCTACACCTCTGCGAGCACGGGCTACGAGCTGCGGCCTGTCCCGGCGGGCACCTTCACAATGGGCAGTCCGCCGACCGAGGCGAACCGGGTGGACAACGAGACCCAGCACGACGTCACGCTGACGCGCGCGTACTTGATGGGCACGACCGAGGTGACACAGCGGCAGTGGGAGAAGGTGATGGGGAGCAACCCGTCGGAAGCTCAAATTCAATACGATTCGGAGGCACCCACGTCTCTGGTCGACCCGTCATACCCCGTGCAGAACGTGAGCTGGTGCGACGCCGTCGTGTTCGCGAACAAGCTCTCCGAGAAGGACGGCCTCGCTCCGGTCTACGCCCTTCCCGGCGGCATGAGCGCAGGTTTGGAGGCCGAGGTTTGCAACGACCTGGCGCCGAAGGTGACGGTCAACACGAGCGCCGACGGCTATCGCCTGCCGACCGAGGCGGAGTGGGAGCGCGCCGCGCGCGGCGGGACGACGGACATGTGGTCGGGCGCGAACCACGAGGCGGATCTGTGCGGGGTGGCAAACATCAACGACGCGACGGCGAATGCCCGCTTCACTGGCTTGACCGGCGCAGCCGCGTGCGATGACCACCAGGCCGGCCTCGCCGCGGTGGGTAGCTACACGGCCAACGCCTACGGGCTCAAGGACATGAGCGGCAACGTGTGGGAGTTGAACTGGGACATCGCCGGGAACTACCCGACGGGCTCCACGACCGACCCCGCTGGCGCTGCGGAAGGCTCCTACCGGGTCGCCCGCGGCGGCGGCTGGTTACACTCCGCCGCCCGCGCTCGGGTCGCCTTCCGCGGCAGGGCCGACCCGGCCCGCCGCAACTACGACCTGGGCTTTCGTCTCGCGAGGACGATCCCTTGACCCTTGAACCCTTGATCCCTTGGATGGTCGGGAACGCTGCCACGGGCACGACGCAGCCGCGGGCCGGAGCGGCGGGTAGGCGGGGCGTGCGGCAGCCGCCCGCCGTACCGACGCGCAGGCTGGCGGCGTGTTCCATGCACGGCGGTGCCATCGCGATCCCTGGGGGTCCGGGGGCGCAAGCCCCCGGCGCGCAGCGCCCAATTCCATGAGCACGAGCGGCGGGCCTCCCGCGGTGTCGGAGCACGTCTTCGTGCACGAGGGGCGTCCGACCCTTGCGCTCGTCGTCCAGTACCGGGAGCCAGGCGCACAGGAGCCTGGGCGCGGAGCCGCTCCCACTCGCCCGTCGGGATGAGCGCGGGGCGCTGGAGGTGGCGCACGAGGAGCGGGCATGCTTCGAGGCGCTTCGACGCTGGCGCAACGAGCGCGCCCGCAAGGACGGCAAGCCCGCCTACGTCCTGTTCACGAACGGGCAGCTGCTTCAGATCGTGCGAAACCGGCCCAACTCGCACGCGGCCCTCCACGCCATCGACGGCATTGGAGAGGCGCGGGTGCGGGACCAGGCCGACGGGGTGCTCGCTGTGCTGAAAGCCGTTCCCGAGGCCGCCCTGGCCCGCCCGACCGAGGAGCCCTCGCATGGAAGTGAGGCCACCAACAGCCCCCGATGGGCCGATCCTCGTGGTGCAATGGGAGCGCACGCTGGCGGCGATCCTCGACCGCTCCACCCCGGCGGCTCCTCCGCCTCATCAGAGGCTGACGGGCTTCCAGGCCCGCTACATCCCTGGCCGCGTCGATCGCGCGCGGGTCTACTACTTCTCGGTGGGCGACGACAAGCACACGATGCGGCTCACGCCCACGAGCTGCACCATCACGCCGGGCAAGCCCGAGCACGCCGACTGTGTGGTCAAGGCCACGCCGGAGGTCTTTGTGCGCCTCGTGGTGGAGGGCAAGCAGCCCGGTCCCCTCGACATCGCCCGCGGGCGCTTCAAGACCAACGATGTGGGCCTGCTGCTGCAGCTCCGGGCCTGCTTCGGGCTCTAGCCGAAGGGGCAGCTCCCCCCGGCCTGGGCGCAGGGGGAGCCGGCGCTGCGGAGATCAGCCGCCGTAGGCCTGGGCGGTCTCCAGGATGGCCTGGCCGAAGGCGAGGGAGGTGTCGGTGTCGGTGAAGGCGCCGGCGCAGGTGGCGGGCACGTTGCCCGACAGCAGGGCGTCGCAGTCGGCGGTGGTGAGGTCGCCGAGGCACTCGCGGGCGGTCTCACGCGCGGTGTTGACGTCGGCGCCTTCGCTCTCGTTGTAGAGGCCGTCGCTGCTGCAGGAGGTGGTCTGGAAGGCGACCTTGTCTTCACACATCGCGACCGGGTCGGTGCCGGTGGCCTCCACCGCGGTGGTGTAGCCCTCGCCCAGCTTGGCCTGCAGGCACTCGTCGACCTTCTCGCAGAAGGTGGTGCTGAAGCGCTCACACATCTCCTCGTTGGTCTCGGCCGTGCTGCCCTGGGCCGCGTCGAGGGTGGCCTGGCTGTCGGTGCCGCCCTGCGAGGCGCACTCGGCCGGGGTGGTGGAGGCCTCCTGCTCGGCGTAGTTGCCGGTGAAGGCGTCGCAGTCGCCGGCCGCCGAGCTGGACTCGATCGCGTCGGTGCACTCGGTCAGCAGGGTGGAGTCGGCGGCGTTGAGGTCGCCGTTCTCGGCGTCGGCGCAGGCGCTGTCGGCGGCCTGGGTGGCGGCGAGGCACTCGGCCATCTCGGCCTCGCGATCGATCTCGCGCTCGAGCTCGGTGCAGCTCACGGCCCAATCGCAGACGGCCTCGCAGTAGGAGGTTTGGGCGCCGCCCTTGAGCTTGTCACAGCCGGCGAGCAGGGCGATGGCGACCAGGGGGGCAAAGAAGCGGTTCATGGGGGTCTCCTCGGGGTGGCGGACGTGCCGCGTCGGGCGGCAGCTCTATCGGACGGCGGCGAGATGGGCCATCTTCACACGCTTTGTCGGCGGGTGGCCCTTATCGGCTGGGCTTGACCCGCAGCACCGTGTCGCGGCCCCAGCGCATGCCCTTTTTGCCGGTGCGGCTCAGCTCGCCGATGGCGCTGTGGGCCGGGCCGACCGGCTCCATCAACACCAGCTCGGTGCCGTCCTCCTTTACGGTGCGCTCGCCGCTCTTCGCCTCGAGGCCGACGGCCACGAAGGCGTGCTCGGGCACCAGCACCACCGCCAAGGGCAGGGTGGGGAAGCGGGCGCGCATCAGGGCCAGGAAGAGCACGCTCTTGCCGTCGCAGTCGCCCTTGTTGCGCACCAGCAGCGAGAGCGGGCGCCGAAAGCCGGCGTCGCCGCCGTTCTTGCGCTTCTCGTAGGGGATCGACTGGGTGAAGTGCAGGGCACGGTTGGCGAAGGCGCGGGCGTCATCGGGGGGCAGGCCCTCGGCCAGGGCGTCGGCCAGGGCCTTGACGGCGGGGGCCGACTCCACGGCCTCGCGGGCGTGGTCGGGGAGGATGACGTTGTCTTCGTCCACCACAAAGCCCTTCTCGGTGGCGAAGCGCACCAGCTCGGCCTTGGCGATCTCCTCGGCCTTGGCCAGGGCCTCCTTGGCGGCCGAGCGGGACTTTGCCCGCACCGAGAAGCTGAGCGAGCCGTTCTTGCTGGCCTTCACCTTGAGCTGGGTGCTCTTCGGCAGGCTGTCGGCCCATTTTCGCACCGCCTTGGCCTGGGCTTCGCCGGCCGCCTCGCGGGGAAAGCGCAGCGGGGCCTTCAGATCGGCCTCCACGGCCTCGCGGGGCAGGTCGACCGTGACCTTGTGCTTCTGTTTTCCTTCGGTCCACTGGGCAGTGTAGCGGTAGGCGCTGCCCTCCTGGGCGGCGGTGGCTTTGAGGCCCTTGGCGGCGACCGCGGCGGGTGTGAGGCTCAGGAGGGCGAGCAGCAGCAGCAGGACAGGGCGCATGGATCTCCTCAGGGGGGAATCAGGGGAAGGGACGCGGCGCCAACAGCTCCAGGCGCGCGCCGCTGTACGGGTGGGCGAAGGTGATCTGGGCGGCGTGCAGCAGCAGACGCGGCGCCGCCGCCATTACGTCGGGCGGGGCGTAGAGCCGATCGCCGCGGATCGGGTGGCCGATCGAACACAGGTGCAGCCGGAGCTGGTGGCTGCGCCCGGTGTGAGGCCGTAGGGCGAGGAGCGCGCTGCCATCGGCGTCGCGGGAGAGCAGCCGCCAGGCGGTCTGGGCCTGCTTGCCCGCCGGGTCGAGGCAGGAGCGCGGCGCGCCGGGCACGAGCGACAAGGCGGCGTCGATGATCCCCGCGTCGTCGGCCGGATGGCCCTCCACCCGGGCCTCGTAGACCTTCTCCACGCTGCGCTCCCGAAACTGGGCGAAGAGCGCCGCCTCGGCCTTGCGGCGCCGGGCAAAGATCAGGAGCCCGGAGGTGTCCATGTCCAGGCGATGCGCCGGGTAGACCGGGCCAAACTGAGCCTCGACCCGCGCGGCGGCGCAATCGGCGAGGTGGGCGCCCCGCCCCGGCACGCTGAGGAGCCCGGCGGGCTTGTCGATCACCACCAGGTCGCGGTCTACCCAGACCACGATCAGCGGGCCATCGGGCGGATCGTAGCGCCAGGCCTCATCCATCGCGCACCGGCGCGGTCGCCGCTTTGGCCGCGTTGCAGGGCCGGCAGGCGAGCTGCAGGTTGCGCCGGGCGTTGGTGCCGCCCAGGGCCCGGGGCTGGATGTGGTCGAGGGTGAGCGCGTCGGCGGCGAATTCGCGGCCGCAAAGCCCACAGGCAGGCCCGCGTGCGGCCAACAGGGCGCGCTTGTGCTTTTGCTTGCGGAGAGAGGGCATGGTCGCGGCCACGTCGCGCTGTATTCCGGGGCGAGGGCGGCTGGCCAGGGGGCCAAAGGCCCCGCCGACGCGACTGGCGATCTGGCGATACCGACAGTCGCGGCGGCGGGAGCACTCGGATCTGAAGACAGTGACGTGAACGAGACGCGAGGCGTGCTTCTGGCCGAGAAGCTCGCCCGCTGCGCGGCGTTCACGGCCGGGCTTCAGACGATTTGTTTGTAGTGCACTTCTATGGACTGCGCAAGGTGTTGGGTTCAAATTGTTCCGCCCTCGACCCCGATCGCGCGCAGGGCTACGTCGCAGACGATGCTGCGCGCGATCTCCCTTGTGTTGCTCCCCCTGGCCTGGTGTCTGCCCCAGATCCTGTTGAGCGCCTTCTTCCTGCCACTTGGCCTGATCACGGGGGGGCGCCTGTGCACCCACCGGGGGGCCTTCTTGCTGCGTTGGCCGCCGATGGAGCGCCTGGGCGGGGTCTGCCTGGGCCCGCTCATCGTGGTGGGCCCGCGCGCCGACGCCGAGCTTGTCTGCCACGAGTGGGGCCACTTTCGCCAGCACCTGCGCCTGGGCTGGCTCTACTACCTCGTGATCGGCCTGCCGAGCCTGCTGCACGCCGCCTGGTTTCGCGCCCGGGGCATGCGCGGCGATCGCTACTTCTGGTTCTACACCGAGGCCTGGGCCGACGCGCTGGGCGGCGTCTACGGCCTGCACCGCCACCGGCATCCACGCTGGTGGCAGTACCTGACCACGCGCCCGCGCATCTGAAGCCCTCTGCTCAGGCCTTCGGCTGCCCGCCGCGGCCCAGCAGCTCCTCGCGCAGGGCCTCGACCTCGGGGCGCCGGGGCCGCTCGCTGGCCGGCGCGTCCTGCATCCGGTCGTCGACCATCAGGGCCACCAGGGTGTCGAGGAGGCCGTGGCCGCCCTTGCCCTCGCCGCCGCCGCTCATGACGATGCGGGGCACCACGTCGACCTTGGCGGTGGCCACCGCGTCGGCGAAGCGGGAGAGGACCTCGCGGGTCATCTGGTAGCGCGGCCCGCCCGAGGCCAGGACCTGCTCTTCGATGGCCATGGCCTCGGCGATGCCCACCCGGGCGGCGCGCTCGGCGTCGGCCTCGGCGATGCGCTTGATCTTGTCGGCCTCGGCCTCCGACAGGCGGCGGATCTTCTCGGCCTCGGCCTCGGCCATGGTCTTCATCTGGTTGGCCTGCTGCACCACGCGCTGGGTCTCGGCCTTGCCCTGGTTGCTTAGGATCTGGATGCTCAGCTCGGACTCGGTGAGGCCGCGCTGCTGGGCGGCCCGGGCCTGGGCCTCGTTGAGCATGCGCTCCTGCACGGCGGCCTTCTCCTTGAGGAGGTAGGTGGCGACCTTCTCTTCGGCGATCTGCCGCTCGCGGAGCTGGGCCAGGATCTCGTCGATGTGCTTGTCGCCGCCGCTGCTGCCGGGCGTCCCGATCAGCACCTCTTCGAGCTCCAGGTTGTAGTGCTCGAACTTCTCGCGCATTTGGATGCTGGCCTCTTGCTGGATGAGCGAGCGATCCTGCAGGAGCTGGATGACGGTGCGGGTCTGGCCCACGTTCTTGAAGTAGGCGGCCACCATCGGGTCGAGGGTCTGCTCGACGAGGCGGCGGATGTCGCCAAAGCGCTGGATGACCAGCGGGGCCTTGCGGTAGTCGATGTGCACCACCACGCTGAGCGGCAGCGAAGGCTCAAAGGCGTCTTTGGTGATCAGGCTCACCTCGGAGAGGTTCTCATCGAACTTGTGGGCCCCCACCTCGCGCTTGTTCCACTTGAGGATGAAGTTGGTGGTGGGGACCATCACCACCTTGCCGGCGAAGGTGTTGAAGGCGTACTTGCCGGGCAGCAGCGGCTCGTTCCAGACGCCGCGGGCCCCGCGCAGCACCAGCTCGCCATGTTTGTAGTCGGTGCCCGAAAGGTCTTTGCCGGTCTCGCCGGTGTAGGAGACGACGACGCCGACGGTGCCGACCTCCACGACGAGCTTGGGGATGTACTCCACGGTCGCAAACAGACGGTTGATGAAGTAGGTGCCCTCCACCAGCACCAGGAGCTGGCGACCGCGGCGCCCGCCGGCCTTGAGGAAGCGCTCGGCGTCTTGAAAGCTGTTGTGGTAGCTGTCGGCCTGCTTGGGGTCGATGCCCACCACCGGGGCGATGATCTCGGAGCCCGAGAGGGCGGGCCCCTCGTGAACGGTCACCACGCCCACGCAGTCCTCGGCGCCGGAGAGGATCACCGGCTCAAAGCCGTGGCGCGCCTGAATCAGCGCCGACATGCGCTGGAAGACCTCGGCGTCATCCTTGTTGAGGGGCAGGTAGTACAGATGATCCGAGGTGAGGACGACGAACTGGGCGAGGTTGATGGCGTAGGTGCCCTCGCGCAGCACCCGGCGCTGGGGGCCCTTCTGTCCACCGGCGGCCAGAAAGCCCGTCGCGTCTTGAAAGTCCTGGGCCACTTCATTGCTGCCCAAGGCCTGGCTGGCGTCGAGGGGCCGGCCGTCGCGGGCGAAGACGTAGCCGATCTTTCCCTGGGGGATGGTCACCAGGGGCATCCGGTGCACCGCGAACTGAAAGGGCATCCGCCAGTGCGCGCCGCCGCGCAGGACCTGGGGCTGAAATCCGGCCTCGCCGTTCAAGGCGATGAAGCCGCTCTGAATGGAGCCGGCGGCGCTCCAGCGCTTTTCGAGGATGCCGATGCGGTCATTGGGGATGACCGACAAGCCGATGAGCCAGAAGAGCAGGAGCCCGGCGAGCAGCAGGAGCCCCAGGGTTGGGAGGACGAGGTCCATGAGACACTCCGACACAACAACCTTCGCGCGCCCCCTTGCCGTTGGTCAATGGCCAGTGCGCGGCGGGGTCGCGGGGAGGTTGAGATGGCCCTCTTGGAGAGGGTCGCTGGCGTATAGAGCGCCGCGAAGGCCCCTGGTGGGCGCTTCGGTGTCAGTTTTTGTCTCGGTGGCCTGCATCCCTCGGCCCCGGTTGCGGCGGCGGCGCCGTGGCGGCCCGGTTAGCTCGGCGCATGATCGGGCTCTTCCTCGCGTTGGCGTTGGGCTGCGCGCCCAAGGCGGCCTCGGTGGCCGAGCAGCACCGCCTCGAAGGCGAGCTGCGCAGCCTCGCCGCCCGCGCCCATTGGAGCGGGGTCGACGGCACCTACCGCCGCCTGCTGGCCCTGCCCGGCGCGCCCCTCTCCTACGATGACCACTGGCTCGGCGCCCAGGCGGCCGAGGCCCTGGGCGAGCCGGCTGAAGTCTACCGCCGGCTCCAAGCCGCCATCGCGCTCAACGCCACCGACGCGGCCCTGGACTGGTCGGCCCGCATCCTCATCAACTCGGGCGCGGTCTCCCTCCGGGCGCCCGGCGGCGGCGACCTCGTGGCGCTGGACATGCCCTTTGAGCCCGACTGGCGCCACACCGTCGAGGTGGCCCAGGCGGCCCTGCGCGCCCAGGGGGCCTACGAGGGCCTGCTGCCGCTCGGCCGCTATACGCTCGGCGGCCAGCCCTTCGAGGTCGTCGGCGAGCCCCTGGTGGAGCTGCACCTTCGACCCTGAGCGACGGGCCTACATCTCGTCGAGCAGCGTGATCCCGAGCAGGCCGAGGCTGGCCCCGAGCGCCGCCTGGGTGGCCTTGACCAGGGCCGCCCGGGCCGCCGCCACCGCCGGAGGTGCGCCCACCACCCGCCCTTCGGGGGCGGCGTAGAAGCTGGAGAAGGCCCGCGCCAGATCGTAGAGCCCCTTGGCCACGAGGCTGGGATCGAGCTCGGCGACGGCCTTGTGGTGCAGATCGGGCAGGGCCAGCAGGCTCAGGAGCAGCCGGCGGGCGTGACCCTCGGCCAGGGCCGCGTAGTCGGGCTCCACGCCGTCGAGGCTCTGACCGACCTTGCCGAGGATGGCGGCGCAGCGGGCGTAGGCGTACTGGCAATAGGGCCCGGTGTCGCCTTCAAAGCTGATGCTGGCCTGCTTGTCGAAGATGATGGTGCGGGCCGGGCTGTTTTTAAGCAGGAAGTACCGCAGGCCAGCCTGGGCGATGGCCTCGGCCCGGCGGCGCTGCTCGGCCTCGGCGAGGTGGCTCCAGCGCTCGACGTTGGCGGCCAGCACGGCCTCGTGCAGCTCGTCCATCAGGTCGTCGGCGTCGACCACGGTGCCCTCGCGCGACTTCATCTTGCCATCGGGCAGCTCGACCATGCCGTAGCTGCGGTGCACCAGCTTGCCCTCCATCGCCGGGCGGATGGCGCCGAGGATCTTGAACAGTACAACGAAGTAGTAGTCCTGCTCGTTTCCGACGACGTAGATCAGCCGATCGGGGGCGAGGGCCTCGTGGCGGGCCACCGCCGTGCCCAGATCCTGGGTGATGTAAATGCTGGTGCCGTCGGCCCGCAGGACGATCTTCTGGCCCTCCATGCCCACCCGCGACAGATCGAAGGCCACGGCGCCGTCGGCGGTGCGGTGAAAGACCCCCTCGTCGAGGCCGCGGGCGACGAGCCCCTTGCCGGCCGTGTAGGTCTCGCTCTCGCGCTGCACGAGGGCAAAGCGGATGCCCATGCGGGCGTAGGTGGCGTCAAAGCCGGCCTCACACCAGCCGTTCATCGTGCGCCACAGCTCCATCACCGCCGGGTCGCCAGCCTCCCAGGCCATCAGCATCGCCCGGGTGGCGGCGCCAAGCTCGCTCTCGGTGTTGAAGAAGACCTCCTCCTCGGGTCCGCCGCCATTGGGGTAGCGGGCCTTGTACTCGGCCTTGATCTCGCTGCTGAACCGCACGTAGAAGTCGCCCACGAGGTGGTCGCCCTTCTGGCCGTGGGTGGCCGGCGTGACGCCCTCACCCCAGCGCTGCCAGGCCACCATCGACTTGCAGATGTGAACGCCGCGGTCGTTGATCAGGTTGGTGCGGGTCACCTTCGCCCCCGCCGCCGCCAGCAGGGTGCCCAGGGTGGCGCCGAGGATGTTGTTGCGGCAGTGCCCGAGGTGCTGGGGCTTGTTGGTGTTGGGCGCGCTGAACTCGATGAGATGGTGCTGCCCGACGAGCTGATCGCTCTGGCCATGGGCACCGGCATCCTGGGTGGCCCATGCGCAGACCCGCCCGGCCAGGGCCGGCCAGTTCAAGCTGATGTTGAGGTAGCCGGCGACGGCGCTGGCCTCGGCGACGATGGGGAGCGCAGTCACCACGGCGATGAGCTCGGTGGCGATGGCCTGGGGCGCCTTGCGCAGGGCCTTGGCGAAGCGATGGCAGGGCAGGGCGAGGTCGCCAAAGTCCGCGTTGGCCGGCGGGGTGAGCAGCACCTCCTCGTTCACCCCGCGCGCGGCCAGGGCGGCGGCGATGGGGGCGGCGATCTCAGCGCGAATCTCAGCGAGCAGGTGGGTGGGCACGGCATCGTCCTCGGCGGGGGGCCCTGCTAACCTGGGGTCTGCCTCAAGGGGACCGGGTGTGCAGGGCCACCTGGTCCTGCACCATGCCGGCGCGCAGGCCCAGTTGACGGGGGGCGCTGAGGGTGATGTCGCTTTGGCGGAGGGTCAGCGCCATCGTGCCCTGGGGGCGGAGCAGCATCATGGTGGAGCCGAGATCGACGGTGAGGCCGCGCAGATCGACGTTCTGGGCGCCGAGGAGGTCGAGGGCGCGCGCGGCGGTGCAGTCGGCGATCTGCAGGGTGTCGACCTCCACGCGGGGTGCCGCCAGGGTGAGCAGGCTGCCCTGGGTCATGGCGCACCCGCGCAGATGGAGGTCGTGCAGCGCGATCTCGCGGCCGGTGAGGTCGACGAGGCTGCCGCGGGCCCGGTCGCCGGCGCCCACGGCGGCGCCGTAGATGCCTTCGAGGTGGAGGCCGCGCACAGATACGGAGGAGGTGGCCTCGATCGTGAGGCGGCCCTCTTCGGTCAGGCTGATCCCATCGAGCTCCACGCGGCGACCCCGCAGCACCACCGGCCCGGCCACGAAGACACCGGCGGCGGCTTGAACAGAGATGTCAACGCCGCTGATGTCGGAGAGATCGATGCGCAGGCCTGCGTAACGCCCGGCGTCGAGGTGTACGGAGAGGGGGGTGCTGTCGCCCTCCAGCCGCGCCTGAAGGGCGGTCTGGAGGGGGGAGAGGTCGGCGGGCGAGAGGTGAAGAATGGGGTCGGGCGCGGGCGCGGGGGCGGGCGCCGGCGCCGCGCTGCAGGCAAAGGCCAGGAGGGCGATCACGGCGTGTCCTTCACCCGGGCAACTTCCTGTAAGGCGAAGGAGCGCAGGTACTGGTCGAGAGACATCGTGAAGACGCCGTCCTCGCTGTCGGCGTCGGCGCCAGAGGTGGGCAGGTTCGGCTCATTGGTGTGGTGCGGGTTGCGCAGGGTGACCGTGGAGCCGCTGCCGCTGATGTTGGCGACCTGGGCCGCGACGTTGGAGGGGGTGAGCGCCATTGCGGCGCCGGCCTGGTCGACAAAGGCCGCGCTGAGCACCGCGTAGGCGTGATCGGCGTAGGTGGCGCGCCGCCCGTTGCTGCTGTCAGACCCCAGGTGGCCGACGATGTTGAGGTGCTCGAAGAGGTCATTGTAGGTCTTCTTGCTGCGCAGGCTCTCCAGCACGGGCCAGGCGCCGGGGGCGGCCTGGCGGGCGCAGCCCTTCGCGAGTCGCTCGAGGGCGGCCTGGCGATCGGCCCCCGCGGCCGCCTGGAAGGTGGCGGCGAGGCCGCGCACCTGACCCATCACCCGCAGCAGACTGGGGTAGCGCGCCGCGTCTTTGCTGCCGCGGATGAAGTCGATGAGCTGCACGAGGCGGTCGACGGCGGAGTCCTGATCGAGGTCCACCGACAGCATGAAGGAGGTGCCCGCCTGGCCCGCGCCGTTGAGCCGCAGCAGGTTTGTGATGGCGTCGACGTTGAGTGGCACCAGATCCTGCCCGGGGGCGTAATTCATGCCCTCCTGCCGGTGGGTGACCATGTCGTCGCCATAAAAGATTGGGTACACCTGATCTTCCCAACCGCCGTTGATCTGTTCATAGCCGCTGGCGCCGGTGTTGGGCGTGTCGCGGGCCGGCCCGCCGCCGTACTGGTTGGTCTGCTCGGCGAAGCGGGCGTAGGCCTTCTCCAGGATGGGCGCCCACAGCGCCATCTCGTAGACATCGCGCCGCGTGATTGTGAGCACGCCAGCCTCGGACACATCGGCATACCACTCTGATCCGACCGGGCTGTCGCCCACCCGGGCCCCGGCGCCGACCAGTCCGTCATAGGTGGTGGTGGGGTCGCTCTTGCTGAGGAAGTGCATCAGCGTGCGGTCGGTGGTGATGGAGTGGGCCACCCAGTTGGCGCCGTCGTACTTGAACAGATTTACGTTGACGTTGTCGCCGGCGGGCTGCACCGCCGAGAGGATGCGGTTTGGATCCCCGGAGACGATCTCGGAGACGGCGGCCAGGAAATAGCAGTCGCCGATCCCACCCTGGCGGATGTCGTCCAGCGAGGGGCCGCCATGGATGTAGAGGGCATCCTCCTGGGCGCGCACCACGACGTTTGGATCGACCACATCGCCGTGCTGGGCCACGACCGGGTCGCCAACGCCGGTGCAGTCCTCTCCCTCGGCGACAACCGCAAACAGATCCTCTTCTCGGGGCGAGCCGCTCAGCAGCAGGGGGCTGTCTTTGGTGCTCACCAGCGAGACCTCCCAGGAGCGGGCGGCGGTGGTGGACGAGGCCTGATCGGTGGGCATCCCGTCGGCGTCCGTGGCGTAGCCGTCGGCCAGCACCGTCTGCCGGTGCACCTTCTCCCAGTCGTCGGTGGGGTCGTCGTCGTGTACGCGCGGGTTCTCCACCGCGCGGTGTAGGCTGGCGTCGAGGCCCTCCTGCACCTGCGGCTGGCCCCCCGCCAGGGCCTCGCGTCCGGCGGCCTTGGCCTCGGCCTCGGCGGGCCCGCGTTGGGTGGTGGCGCCGCCGCTGTCGATGCCGGCGCCGCCCCTGCCGCCGCCCTGGGCCTGGGCGAGGTGAGCCACCTCTTCGGCCGCCACCGCGGGATCCACCCGGTCTTCGGCGAAGGCGATCGCCTTGCCATCGGTGACCGCAGCCGCCTGGGCCCCGCGCAGGGCACCGTCCACCCCGAAGTAGACCGGCACCGCGCTCAAATCGAGGCCAAAGGCGGCGCCCAGTCGGTCGGCCTGGGGGAGGGCGCTGCCCCTTCGCGCGGGAGCCTCCTTGCCGGAGAGCGCGCCCCGTAGCCGATCCTGGAGGTGGGCGTTGCTGCGGCTGGGGGCCGCGGCGGGTGGCCGGGGGCCGGCCTGGGTGGCCTGGGAGGGGGCGGCAAGGTGACGGTGGCTGGCCAAAGGGAGCTCCAACAAGATGCAGGTGCAACCTAATGGGGCGAACCGCTGGCGTCAGGCGCTCCTTCTTCGTATTTGTGAACGGACGGAGCGCGCCCCGAAGAGGCGACAATCGAGGCCCCACCAGCGGAGGCGCCATGCCGGTCGATGTCCTCACCCGCATCGAGATCCGGCGGCCCTCCTACGGGGTCGCCGTTTTCGCCCAGGACCCCGACTGGACCCCGGATGGGTACGAGACTTCCGCTCGGTGGAGTGGCCGTCGCCCCCGCCGCTCGCCGTGGGCAGCCGCCGCTCCTTTGTGGCTCGCTTCCTCCTACATCGTCGGGCACAGAGGTGACCCTGCGCAACCGCGTCGAGCCCAACGGCTTTTCGGCGCTGGTGTCCCCCTTGATGGCGATACGGCGGGCCATTGAGGCCGATCTGGCCCGCCTCAAGCGCCTGCTGGAAGGGGCGGGCGACTGAAAAAAGCCCCCTGGCCCCAATGGTGGAGTCAGGGAGCTTCTGTTCACACCCGCTTAGTAGCGGTAGTGCTCGGCCTTGTAGGGACCCTGCACCGTCACGCCGATGTAGGAGGCCTGGTCGGGGCTCAGCTCGGTGAGGTTGGCGCCGAACTTGCCGAGGTGCAGGCGGGCCACCTTCTCATCGAGGTGCTTCGGCAGGGTGACGACCTCGGGCTTCTGTCCACCCGGGTTGGCCACCTGGTTCACGCCATAGGACTCGGCCCGGGCGTGCAGCTCCATCTGGGCGATGGTCTGGTTGGTGAAGCTGGCGCTCATCACGAGGCTCGGGTGGCCGGTGGCGCAGCCCAGGTTGACCAGACGACCCTCGGCCAGGATGATGATCGAGTGACCGCCGCCCTTGGGGCCGTGGGTGGTGTTCTTGAACTTCCACTCATGGACCTGGGGCTTGATCTCGATCTTCTCGACCTCGCCCTTGTCGGCCATGTCGGCGAGGCCGGCCATGTCGATCTCATTGTCGAAGTGGCCGATGTTGCAGACGATGGCGTTGTGCTTCATCTGGGCCATGTGGGCTGCCGAGATGATCGCCTTGTTGCCGGTGGCGGTGACGAAGACGTCGGTGGTGGCCACCACATCTTCGATGCGCACCACGTCGAGGCCCATCATGCAGGCCTGGAGCGCGCAGATGGGGTCGATCTCGGTGACGGCCACGCGGGCGTACTGGCCGCGCAGGCTCTCCACCGAGCCCTTGCCCACGTCGCCGTAGCCGAGCACCAGCACCTTCTTGCCGGAGAGGAGCACGTCGGTGGCGCGCATGATGGCGTCGACGAGGCTGTGGCGGCAACCGTACACGTTGTCAAACTTGGACTTGGTGACCGAGTCGTTGACGTTGATGCCCGGGAAGAGCAGGGTGCTGGCCTGGGCGCGCTCGTAGAGACGGTGAACGCCGGTGGTGGTCTCCTCCGACACGCCGCGGATGGCGGCGGCGAAGGCGTGCCAGTAGCGGTCGCCCATGGCGTGGCGCACGTCCAGAAGGAGCTGCAGGATGATGCTCTCCTCGTGGCTGCTGGCCTTGGTGGGGTCGGGCAGCTCGCCCTTGACTTCGAGCTCGTAGCCGAGGTGGACGAGCAGGGTGGCGTCGCCGCCATCGTCGAGGATCAGGTTGGGGCCGGAGCCATCGGGCCACACCAGGGCCTGCATGGTGCACCACCAGTACTCCTCCAGGGTCTCGCCCTTCCAGGCGTAGACCGGCACGCCGGAAGGATCTTCGCTGGTGCCATTGGGGCCGACGACAGCGGCGGCGGCGGCGTGATCCTGGGTGGAGAAGATGTTGCAGGAGACCCAGCGCACATCGGCGCCCAGCGCCGTGAGCGTCTCGATCAGGGCGGCGGTCTGGATGGTCATGTGCAGCGAGCCCATGATCTTGGCGCCCTTGAGCGGCTGGGCGGCGCCGAACTCCTCGCGCAGTGCGTCGAGGCCGGGCATCTCGACCAGGGCCAGCTCCAGCTCTTTGCGGCCAAAGCGCACGGCGCCCGGCGACATGTCGCGGACCTTGTAGGGGAGCTGGGCGAACAGCGGCAGGCCGGTGTTCATGAAAGAGGGCGAGGTCGCGGAGATCGTGGCGATCATGGGGGACTCCAACCGGGGTGGGTGCCTTCGGCGGGGCTCGCCCCGCCAGCTCCATCCGGGTATCCGAATGGACGAATGAACGCCAAGGCGCTACCCCAAAAAGATGAGCCCCCTCTTCGACCGCCTCGTCGTCCTCTCCGAGCCCATCCGGGTGCGCCTCCTGCGGGTGCTCTCCCGCGAAGAGCTCGCCGTGGGCGAGCTCGCCCGCGTGCTGCAGACCTCCCAACCCACCGTCAGCCGGCACTTGAAGCTGCTCGACGGCGGCGGCTGGGTCCTGCGCCGCCGGGTGGGAACCGCCACCTACTACCGCCTCGTCGAAGAAGAGCTGCCTGCCGAGCTCTCCACCCTGTGGGCCGTCGTTTCCGCCGCCGTGGAGGCCGAGGCCGAGGCGCCGGCCAGCCTCTACACCGAAGACCTGCGCCGCCTCGACGGCGTGCTGGCCAACCGCACCGCCGACAGCGAGGAGCTCTTTCGCCGCCTCGGCGGCCGCTGGGATCAGGTCCGCCGCGAGCTCTTTGGCGAGGGCTTTCTGGCCCACCTGCTGGGCGCCCTGCTGCCCCCCGAGCAGGTGCGGGCGGACCTCGGCTGCGGCACTGGCGCGCTGCTGCCGGCCCTGGCCCACGGCGCCGCGCAGGTGATCGGCCTCGACCGCGAGCAGGCCATGCTCGACGTCGCCGCCGAGCGCACCGCCGAGCTGCCCCAGGTGAGCCTGCGCCGCGGCCTGCTCGACGCCATGCCGATCGAGGCCGCCACGGTGCACCTCGCCGTCTGCGCGCTGGTGCTGCACCATGTGCGCGAGGTGGCCCCCGTCTTCGCCGAGGTGGCCCGCATCCTGCGGCCCGGCGGCCGCCTCGTGCTGCTCGACATGGTGGAGCATGACCGCGAGGACTACCAGAGCACGATGGGCCACCAGCATCTGGGCTTCTCGGAGGCCGGGCTGCGGGCCCTGGCGGCAGCGGGCGGCCTGCGTTTGCAGTCCTGGACGGTGCTGCCCCCCGACCCGGCCGCCCAGGGGCCCGGACTGTTCGTGGCTTCCCTCCAGCCGCTTGCACCTCCGGCCTGATCCGGCCCGCGGTCGCGCCTGGGAATCTCCGGCGTTCTCCGCTACAGTGGGCCCAACGAGGCCCCCGATGACGCCCCTGCTCGCCCTGCTGCTCGCCTGCACCCCCGCCCCCAGCGAGAAGGAGGCGGCGGAGCCCCTCTACGAGGGCGACGAGTCGGGGGACTGCACCGACGCCGCCGACAACGACCGGGACGGCTACTTCGACTGCGAAGACAACGGCTGCTGGGGCAGCCCAGACTGCTCGGAGGTCGATGCTGACACGGATGCCGACAGCGACTCCGACACCGACAGCGACGCCGATGCCGACAGCGATGCCGACGCCGACAGCGATGCCGACACAGACGCCGACAGCGACGCCGACGCCGACGCGGAGCCCGGCTATGTCGACCACCTCACCGGCTTCACCCTCACCTACACCCTCGACTGGGACTTTCTCTACCCAATCGCCGGCGTCGACGACTGTGTCCAGACCTTTGAAGGGGTTGGCGCGCTGGCCGAGGCCGTGGGCTACCGCAACCGCTACGCGGGCAGTTGGGAGATGGTGGCCACCACCTGCGCCGAGGCCCTCAACGACCCGGCCTCCGGCGTCTGGTGGGACCCGGCCACCGCGGCGGCCAACACCAGCTTCACCTTCAGCAGTGACGTGGCCCGGGTCGACGACTGGTTTGTTCACGAAGACCCGGCGGTCTCCGCCTATACCGACGCCGACTGGTTCATCTACGCCATGGCCGCCCCCCTCGACCCCACGGCCCTCACCTTCGCCCACAGCGAAGAGGAGTACGTCGCCGAGGCCTACCTCACCCTGACCCACACGGTGGAGGGTCAGTTTTCCGCCGACTGAGTCGACTGGATCCCCTCAATCCCAGGAGACGGTGGCTCAGGGCGCGGAGGCCGGCTGGGCTGCGGGCTCCGCGCCGACCTCCCTGCCGTATCGCCGATTACACCGGCTGCGGCGTGATGCGCAGCCAGGGCTTGAGCACCTTCCAGCCCTTGGGGAAGCGGCGGGCCATCTCATCGGGGTCGGTGAGCGCGGGCACGATCACCACGTCATCGCCGTGGCGCCAGTTGGCCGGCGTGGCCACCTTGTGCACATCGGTGAGCTGAAGCGAGTCGAGGACCCGCAGCAGCTCGTCGAAGTTGCGGCCCGTCGAGGCCGGGTAGGTGATGATGGCCCGCACCTGCCGATTGGGATCGATGAAGAAGACGGAGCGCACCGTGAAGGTGTTGGGCGCGTTCGGCGGGATCATGTCGTAGAGCGTCGACACGGCACGGTCGGGATCGGCGACGATGGGGAAGGAGGGGCGCACGCCCTGGGTCTCCTCGATGTCGCCCAGCCAGCGGCAGTGGTCGTCCACCGAGTCCACGCTGATGGCCAGCATCTTGGCGCCGCGGGCCGCGAAGGCGCCGGTGAGGCGCTCGGCGGCGGCCAGCTCGGTGGTGCAGACCGGCGTGAAGTCGCGGGGGTGGGAGAAGAAGATGACCCAGTCCTTGCCGGCCCAGTCGTGAAACTGGATGGGCCCCAGAGAGGTGTCGGCAGCGAAGTCGGGGGCGGTGCTGTTGATGTGCAGGCTCATGGGGGCTCCGTTCAGGGGAGGGCGGCGAGGTGCTCGGCCGGGACCGGCGGCAGGGTCACCGCTGCGGGCGGCCTAACGCTGCGCACCGACAAGGCCAGCGTCAAGGCGGCGACCTGCTCTGCCAGCTCGGGCACGGCGCTGGACTCAAACCAGAGGGGCCGCTGCAGACCGCCCAGGGCCCACAACACTGGGGGCTGGCCCCGCAGGTCGAGGGTGGCGCCGTTGGGATCGGTGAGCAGGCCCAGTCCCTGGCGATCGGCGGCCACGAGGCCCTCTTCAAGGAGGCCCTGCCACAGCGGAGCGGCGAAGCGGCGCGGGTCCGACTCGCGACCCATACAGGCCACGACGCGATCGAAGCGAGTCGGCAGTGCTCCGTCTCGGCCGGGCAGGGAGACTGTAAAACCATCGGGCCTGGCTTCCACGGCGCCGACTCGGTGTCCAGATCGATCATCGGGACGGTCCAACTCACCGTTTTCAGGTGCGGTCGAGGCCACCAGCCGTGACAGGGTGACCAAAGATTTGCTATCGTCGGTGCACCCTGCCCGGAGTAGACCGTGTAACCTGGGCGGGGGGCGCCCGGGTTCGGCCGCGGGGCCGTCATGGAAAAGCGAGACCCGTCACGGAAAATCCGTGATCCCAGGCGGCGGGGCCCGACACCCCGACGCCGCCGGGCCGATCTCCGGGGCGGAGGGTTCCTGGCACGAGACTTGCTTGGGGGCCCGTAGAGGTGAACCCATGCTCGCGCTCCTGTTGCTCGCCTGCTCGTCGGATCCGGCGCCCGTCGCCGAGGGGGCCGGCGGCGCCCGAACCCTCACCCTGGCGGCCTACACCACGCCGCGGGAGGCCTACGGAAAGGCGATCCTGCCGGCCTTTGCGGCGGCCTGGAAGACGAAGACCGGCGAGACGGTGACCTTCGAGGAGAGCTACCAGGGCTCCGGCGCCCAGGCCCGGGCCGTGAAGGAGGGCTTTGAGGCCGACGTGGTGGCGCTCTCCTTGGACCCCGATGTGGCCGTGCTGGAAGAGGCGGGCCTGATCACCCACGACTGGCGGTCCGGCGCCCACGGCGGCATGGTCAGTCGCTCGCTGGCGGTGATCGCGGTGCGGTCGGGCAACCCCAGAGGAATCGCCGACTGGAGCGATCTGAGTCGCGAAGGGGTGGCGGTGCTGACCCCCAATGTGCGCACCAGCGGCGGCGCGATGTGGAATGTGCTCGCCATCTGGGGTGCAGGCCTGCGGGGCTTTTCGGGGGTGACGGCCGGCGATGAGGCGGGGGCCACCGGCCTGCTGCGCGGCGTCCTCAGTCGGGTGACCGTCATGGACAAGGGCGCGCGGGAGTCAATCGTCAACTTTGAAAAGGGGGTCGGCGACGCGGCCATCACCTATGAGAACGAGGTGCTGGTGGCCCGCAAGGGGGGCGTTGCCATGGACTATGTCGTGCCGCCCAGCACCATCCTCATCGAAAACCCGGTGGTGGTGGTCGACCGCTACGCCGAGAAGCATGGCAACCAGGATCTCGCCAAGGCCTTCGTCGAGTTCCTCCACAGCGCCGAGGCCCAGAAGGCCTTCGCCGAGTACGGCCTGCGCCCGGTCGACGAGACCCTGACGCCGCCGGGTCTGCCCACCCCCACCGAGGCCTTTACGGTGCGCGACCTTGGGGGTTGGGCCGCCATCAAGGCGAAGGTCTTTGACAAGGGTGGCGTGTACGATCAGGCCGGGCCGGCTGCGCCATGAGCGGGATGCTGCTGCGGATCGGGGTCTTCGCCTGGGTGGGGCTGCTGGTGGCCCTCCCGGTGATGACCCTGGTCGGCGCCGGCCTGCGCGGCGGGCCTGCTGCCCTCTGGGCGGCGGTGACCGAGCCGGCGGCGCTGGACGCCATCGGCCTGTCGCTGGGGACGGCGGCGGTGGCGACCCTGGTGAACAGTGTGGTGGGAACGGCCATCGCCTGGGTGCTGGTGCGTTGGGATGTGCCTGGCCGGCGCCTGATCGCCGCCCTGGTCGATCTGCCCCTGGCCATCCCCACGCTGGTGGCGGGGGTGCTCATCGTGGCCCTCTTTGGCCCCCAGACGGCCTTGGGCTCGGCCTTGATCGCCGCGGGCATGCCGGTCGCCTTCTCCAAGGCCGGCATCGTGCTGGCTCTGCTCTTTGTGACCCTGCCCTTCTGCGTCCGGGCGGTGGAGCCCGTGCTCGAAGAGCTGGACCCCGCCGAAGAAGAAGCGGCCTACACCCTGGGGGCGAGCCCGCTCGTGACCCTGGTTCGGGTGCTGCTGCCGCCGATTCTGCCCGCGGTGGCGGCCGGCGCAGTGCAGACCTTTGCCCGCTCGGTGGCGGAATTCGGCTCGCTGGCGGCGGTCTCGGGCAACATTCCGCACCAGACGCTGGTGGCGCCGGTCTACATCCTGGGTGAGGTCGAGGCGGGAAACCCCGGCGGCGCTGCGGCGGTGAGCCTCGTCCTGCTGGCCCTCGCTCTGTTTTTGCAGCCGCTGGCCGGCGCCCTGGCGCGCCGCGCAGGGAGCGCGCATGGGTAGCAATGTGGCGCGGCGTCGGCCCCAAGGGGTCGAGCGGCTGGTCTTTCTCGGCGTGGTGGGTTGGCTCGGGCTGCTCCTGGTGGTGCCCTTGGTGGCCCTGGTGGTGCAGGTCTCCGGCGAGCTGTCCACGGTCTGGGCGGTGTTGACCGCGCCCGAGGCCCTCTCGGCCCTGGGTCTGTCCTTGGCGGTCGCGGCCGCGGTGATCGTGGGCAACGGCATCTTTGGCGTGGCCGGGGCCTTGGTGCTCGTGCGCCAGCGCTTCCGGGGGCGGCGGCTGTTCGACGCGCTGGTGGACCTGCCCCTGGCCCTCAGTCCGGTGATGACCGGCCTCGCCTTCCTGCTGGTCTTTGGCCGAAGCGGGCTGCTGCGGCCGATCCTCGACGCGGTCGGGCTGCAGATCGCCTTCGCCTGGCCGGCGGTGCTGCTGGCGACGCTCTTTGTCACCCTTCCGTTTACGCTCCGGGAGGTGGCGCTGGTGCTCGAAGAGATCGGCGACGCCGAAGAGCAGGCGGCGGCGACGCTGGGGGCCAGCGCGATGCAGACCTTCTGGCGGGTGACTCTGCCCAACATCCGGGGCGGTCTGGTGGTGGGCACCACGCTGACCGCGGCGCGGGCGCTGGGTGAGTTCGGCGCCGTGCTGGTGGTGGGCGGCGGCGTGGCCAACCGCACCCAGACCGCGACCACCTTCATTCACAGCGCCATCGAGGAGCGGCAGGAAGCCGCGGCCTACGGCATGGCGCTGCTCCTCGCGGGGGCGGCCATCGCCCTGCTCTTCGTGCTGCAGCGGCGGCGGGGGTAGTCATGGGCATCAAGGTGGAAGGTCTGGTCAAACAGTTCGGCGCCCTGCGGGTGGTGAACGATGTCAGCTTTGAGGTGAAGGCCGGCGAGCTGGTCGCCCTGCTCGGCCCCTCGGGGGGCGGCAAGAGCACCGTTCTGCGCATCGTCGCCGGTCTGGAGACCGCCGACCAGGGCAAGGTCTGGCTGGATGACGAGCGGGTGGACCACCTGCACGCCCGCGACCGGCAGGTGGGCTTTGTCTTTCAGCACTACGCGCTCTTTCGCCACATGACGGTGGCCCAGAACATCGCCTTTGGCCTGTCGGTCCGCAAGGTCTCCGCGGCCGAGCAGAAGGAGCGGGTGGCGGCGATGCTCGAGGTGATGGGCCTGCGCGGCCTCGGTGATCGCCTGCCGACCCAACTCTCCGGCGGGCAGCGGCAGCGGGTCGCCCTGGCGCGGGCCCTCGCGCCGCGGCCGCGCCTGCTCCTCCTCGACGAGCCCTTTGGCGCCGTCGACGCCAAGGTGCGCGAAGAGCTCCGGCGCTGGCTGCGCAAGCTCCACGATGAGGTGCACACCACCTCGATCTTCGTCACCCACGATCAAGAAGAAGCCTTCGCGATCGCCGACCGCGTGATGATCATCAGCCAGGGCCGCCTGGAGCAGGCCGGCTCTCCGGTGCAAATCCTGGATGCGCCTGCCACCGAGTTCGTCGCCCGCTTCGTCGGCGACGTGAACGTGCTGCCGGCCGTGGTACGGGGAGGCCGGGCCTGCGTCGGCCGGTTCTCGGCGGCGGTGGCCGAACCGCCGCCCGACGGCGCCCAGGTGCAGATGGTGGTGCGCAGCTACGATCTCAAGTTCTGGCGGGACGACGCCGGCCCGGCCACCGTGCGTCGCGTGATGACCTTGGGCGATCGGGTGCGGGTGGAGGCCTGGCTGGATGACGTGCAGGCGCCGATCTTCGCCCAGTTCCCCCGGCGCAGCTCGCTGCTGATGGGCGTAGAGGCCGGCCAGCGCATCGCCGTGGAGGTGACGACGGCGCGCATCTTCCCGATGGTCGGCCCATGATCTACCGGGCCCTCTCAGCGGGGCTGTGGCGGGAGGTGGCCCGGCACGGCGACATCGCGGAGACCAGCGCCGCCCTGCTGGCCCTCCTGCGCGCCGTGAGCCCGGTCGACTGGCTGCTGGTGCGGTCCTGGGACGCCGAGCGCTCGCGGCTGGACACCGTGGCCCAGGTGGGCGACCCGCCGGCCGCCGAGCGGCGCACCAGCCTTCCCACACCCCGCCGGGAGGGCCTGCTGGCCTGGGCCGGCCGCGGCGTGGCGGAGTCCTGGCCGGGTCGGGAGGTCACAGGCATCGCCCGGAGCTGCGCCCCCGAGGGGCTCTCCGGGCCCCTGGTGGGTGGGCCCCTCGTGGAGGATGGCGTGCTGGTGGGAGTGATCGTCGCCGGCGCCCCGCCTGAGACCCTGCCTGCCTTGCACGAGGCGATCGAGCCCTTCGCGGTGGCCCTGCGCAACGATGCCCGTCGCCACGAGCTCGCCGCATTGCGCGAGGCCGCCGAGCAGGACCGCAGCGCCCTGCTCAGTCGACTGGCCCGTCAGGACGTCTCCGACGCCGTGGTGGGCGCCGAGCGGGGGCTGCGCGAGGTGATGGCCCGGGTGGCCCAGGTGGCGCCGACCGACGCGCCGGTGCTGATCCTCGGCGAGACGGGGGCCGGCAAAGAGGTGGTGGCCCGGGCGATCCACGCCCAGTCGCGGCGAGAGCGGGGTCCGTTTTTGCGGGTGAACTGTGGGGCCATCCCCACCGAGCTGGTGGACTCGGAGCTCTTTGGCCACGAGAAAGGTTCGTTCACCGGCGCCATCAGCCAGCGCAAGGGCTGGTTTGAGCGGGCCGACGGCGGCACCCTCTTCCTCGACGAGGTGGGGGAGCTGCCGGCGGCGGCCCAGGTGCGCCTGCTGCGGGTGCTGCAAGACGGCACCTTTCAGCGGGTCGGCGGACAGGAGAGCCACACGGTCGATGTGCGCATCGTCGCCGCCACCCACCGCGACATGGCCGGCCTGATGCGCGACGGCCGCTTTCGACAGGATCTCTGGTACCGGGTGAGCGTCTTCCCCATCCAGCTCCCGGCGCTCCGCGAGCGTCGCGGCGACATCCCCGCCCTGGCCCGCCACTTCGCCGAGCGCGCTGGCGTGCGGCTCTTCGGGCGTTCGATCCCGCTGGGTGCCGACGAGATGGAGCAGCTCGTGGCCTATGACTGGCCGGGCAATGTGCGCGAGCTGGCGGCCGTGATCGAGCGGGCGGCGATCCTCGGCAATGGGCAGCGCCTGTCGATCGGGCCGGCGCTGGGCGTGGGTCCGCGCATGTCGGGCGGCGGAGGGGCGACGGCCCCGGGAGATGAACGGTCGGAGATCGAGGCGGCCCTGCGCACCAGCCGAGGCCGCATCGAGGGGCCCTTTGGCGCCGCGGCGGCCCTGGGGGTCAATCCCCACACGCTGCGCAGCCGGCTACGGCGACTGGGGATCGACTGGAGCGCCTTTCGCGGCGGCGGGTGAGGCACCCCTCAGCGGGAGAGCCGCGCCGACACAGCGGCAGCTACCGCTTCGACGAAGGGGGAGGTGAGGAGCTGGTTGTGGTCGCCTGGGACGGGGATCACCTCAACGGCGACGCCCAGCGCCTCGGACCAACCCAGGTCGTCGGAGAGGGCGGAGGGGTCATCGTTGCGCCCAGCGCGCCCGCTTCGAGCGGATCGCCGAGCACCGTGCCGGGGCCGTGGGCCTCACCCACGCCGCCGCCCTCGCCGCGCCCATAGCCGTTGGCGTCGGCATCGATAGAGCGGCACTGGCCCTCTGGATTCATGGCGCCGAATCTGGTCATCGCCACAGTCGCGTGGGGCGAGATCATCGTATGGACGCCGCCGGCCAGCGCCATGGTCGACTCGCCGCGCCGCAGGCTCTCCATCACGAGGTGTACGGCCACCCGGGAGGAGTTGCAGGCGGTCTGAAAGGTCATCGCCGGACCGTTCAGAATAGCGTGTGCTCCACCACGCCGTTGTAGCCGGTGAGCAGGGCCTGCCAGAGGGCCTCGGGGCTGTCGAGCCCGCCGGGCAGGCGGCAGCCCATGCCAATGATGGCGATGGGCGCGTCGGCGGCGCCGAGGCTGTCGAGTCCTTGGTCGCGAAAGCGGGTCTGGGGCGAGACCTGGGCGACGGGGACGGAGAGGAGGTCGGCCAGGAGCGAGAGGACCTGCGCGAGCAGCGGCTCCTCGGGGGGGGGGCGGTGCTTGGGTGGGGGCTGGCCTGTCCAAAGTCTGCTCCTCCGGCAGGAGGAACCTTCGGAGTTCCTCGCCGCGCAGCGGGCGCTTAGCACAGGAGGGATCGTTTGGCAGGCCCCTCTGGACTGGGGTGGGTATGGACCCCGTGGGCCGGTGTCGGGGCCTGGCAGGTCTTACATCGCTCTGTCTTTCGCCGGCGGTCGGTGCCGGGCCTCCACGGAGGCGACTGTGCGGGGGCGCATCGGTTTGGCGGACCGGCGCCCGGGCCTACTGGGTGAGGCCGAGGAAGATCACCGCGTTGCCCTCGTAGGTGGAGCCGGTGGCGTCTTCCTGCACATAGGGGGCGCCGATGACGAGGTCGCCGCGGCCGTCGCCGTTGAGGTCGCCCTGGCCGGCGAGGCTGTAGCCGGCGCGGTCGGCGGCGACATCGCCCGTGAAGGTGACGTCGGCGGTGGAGACCGAGCTCGTGCCGCTGAGGCTGCCGCCCATGAACAGATAGGTGGCGCCGGTGTTGCCATTGGCCTTCCAGGCGCCGACGGCCACCTCGCTGCTGCCGTCGCCGTCGATGTCATCGACGAAGTCGAGCGCGAGGCCGGCCTTGTCGCCGCTGGCTGCGCCGGTGAAGAGGGCGGTGGCGGCGGACAGGGTGAGGGTCGAGAAGGTGCTGCCGCTGCCGACCACGAGGTAGGCCGCGCCGAGGCCGCCGCTGGCCACGTCGGCGCCGATCAGGATGTCGTCGTAGCCGTCGCCGTTGGCGTCTCCGCCGCCGGCCACCGAGACGCCGGCCCGGTCGCTGGCGGCGACGCCGCGCAGCAGGGTGGCGGTGCTGCTGGAGAGGGTGATGGCGCCGGTGGCGGTGCTCTCCACCACATAGGCGAGGCCGCTGCTGGCGACGGCGCCGGTGCCGAGAGGGGCGCCGATGAGCAGCTCGCTCATGCCGTCGCCGTCGATGTCCGAGAAGTCGACCGAAAGGCCGGTGGCGTCGCCGCTCGCCGCCCCGGTGAGGACCGCGGTGGCGCTGGCGGCGGTCGGGGTCGCCGCGTCGATGACGCTGTCGGCGAAGAGGTAGACGAGGCCGGCGCCGGTGCTGGAGGTGCCGCCCGCGAAGCCGGCCAGGTCGTGCTGGGGCGCGGCGACGAGGAGCTCGGCGCGGCCGTCGCCATCGGTGTCGCCGTCCATCGACAGGGCGAAGCCGAGGTAGTCCTTGGCGCTGGCGCCAGACATCGAGCCGGTGGCGGAGAGGGTGCCGCTGCCGTTGCCGGCGGCGCCGGCGAGGATGGAGAAGGCGCCGGCGTTGCTGCGGGTGGGGCTGGTGCCGTCGAAGAGGGCGGCGCCGACGACGATGTCGGCGTAGAGGCCGGCGTTGGTGCGGCCGGCGGCGATGGCGCTGCCCATGCGGTCGGCGGCGACGGCGCCAAAGAGCCGGCCCCCCACCGAGGCCGCCGCGGTGATGTCGGTCTCGGGATCGAGGTCGGCGTCGAGGTTTGTGAGGATGTAGGCGGCGCCGCGGTTGGTGAGGGAGGTGGACTCACCCACCGCGCCGATGATCAAGTCGTCGATTCCGTCGCCGTTGAGGTCGGGCACGATGCGGACGGCGTGACCGACCTGGGCGCCGTTGGCGCCGGTGAACAGAGCGTCGGCGTCGGCGAGGGCGGCGTCGAGCAGCTCGCAGGTGCCGCCGGTGGCTCGGGTCCCCAGCGTGCCGTCGCAGTCGTTGTCGAGGTCGTCGTTGCAGACCTCGAGCAGGCCCGGGTGGGCGAGGGCGCTGGTGTCGTCGCAGTCGGTGCCCAGGCTCTCGCTGCTCTCGATGTACTGACCGTCGGAGACAGTGGGCTCCTCACAGACGGTCTGGGAGCTGGGGGTGGAGACGAGGTAGAAGTCGGCGTCGCCGTCGAGGAACCAGGTGGTCTTGGTGGCGGCGCTGGTGCTGGCGTCGGCGTCGTCGGCGAGGCTGTCGCAGTCCTCATCGGTGTTGGCGGCGTCGCAGACCTCGGTGGCGCCGGGGTTGATGCTGGCGCTGTTGTCGTTGCAGTCGGTACCGAGCGACTCGGCGGTGGTCAGGTACTGGTAGGTGCTGGCGGCGGCGGGGCGCTCGCACTTGCGCGTGGCGCTGCCGCCCGTGGGCAGGTAGTCGTCGCTGTCATTGTCTTTGTACCAGTAACCCCGCGAGCTGCCGAGCAGGTTTGTGTCATTGTCGTCGGTGGTGCCGTCGCAGTCTTCGTCCTCGTCGGCGGCGTCGCAGATCTCCCGCTCGCCGGGGTTGATGGCGTCGTTGGCGTCGTCGCAGTCGGTGCTGTCGGTGAGCGGGAAGCCGGTGCTGGCCTCGCAGAGACAGGCGGTGGCGGCGGCGTCGCCATAGGTGTCGGCGTCGGCGTCGGCGTAGAAGGGGTCGCAGCCGGTGGCGTTGGCGTCGTTGGTGTCGCCGTCGCAGTCGTCGTCGTAGACCGTGCTGCAAGTCTCGTTGGCCACGCCGGGGTTGGCGGCGGCGCGGGCGTCGTCGCAGTCGCCGTCGGGCAGGGCGCCGGAGCCGCTGACATAGGTGGTGGCGAGGCCGGTGTAGGCGTCGGGTACATAGCCGTCTTCGTCGGCGTCGTAGTCGTCGCGGCCGTCGCAGTCCTCGTCGGCGCCCGAGTACCAGGCGTCGGCGGCGGCGGGGTGGACGGTGGGCACGAGGTCATCACAGTCGCCGGCCCCGCAGGCCACGGCGCCGCAGGTGCCGGTGCCGACCTCGGCCTCGTCGCCGGTGCGCAGGTAGGCGTCCTGATCGGCGTCCCAGTCGTTCCACTGGTCGCAGTCGGCGTCGGTGCCGTCGTAGGGGGTGTCGAGGGCGATCTCGGGGTTGATCTCGGTGGGGTCGAGGCCGGCGGGGTTGGCGGCGTCGCCGGCGCAGAGGTCGGCGCACCAGGTGGCCAGGTCGCCGGTGGCGCCCTCGCAGTCGGCCGAGCAGTCGACACAGTCGTCGCCGGCGAGGCCTTCGCCATCGGCCCAACTCAGGGTGGCGTGGCCGTCGCGGTCCCAGTCGAAGTCATCGGCTACGCCGTCGGCGTCGGCGTCGGCCTCGCAGTCCTGGGGCACATCGTCGTAGGGCCGGTCCAGCGCGCTGGGCGAGACCTCGGCGGCGCTGAGGTCAGGGAATCCAGGCAGCGGGACGTAGGCGTCGGGGGTGGTGGTGGGGTCGTCCCAGCAGTCATCGAAGTCGGTGGGCAGGGTGACCGAGCTGTCGGGGGTGGCGAGGTCGAGGTAGTCGGTGGCCCAGTGGCCGTCGCCGTCTGCGTCGCCGTCGCCGTCGATGGGGTCGCAGTTGTCGTCGGTGCCGTTGTAGAACTGCTCTTCGATCGTGGGGTCGGGGTAGCGGCCGGCGTCGGTGTCGTCGCAGTCTTCGACCGCACAGGTGGACAGTCCGAGCCCGTCGGCCGCATAGCCGTCGCCATCGGCGTCGCAGTCGTTGAGATCGCAGTCGTCGTCGGTGCCGTCGTACCAGACCTCGGTGGCGCCAGGGTTTATGGCGGCGACCTCGGCCCCCGAGGGGTTGGCGGCGTCGCGCGAAGAGCCGTCGGCGCAGTCATCGCCCAGGGCGCCGTCGGGCTGCTTGTGGAAGGCGGTGGGGTAGCCGTCGCCGTCCTGGTCGAAGTCGTCGTCGCCAGCGCAGTTCTGGTCGGCGCCGTCGTAGGCGCGGTCGAGGGCTTCGGGGTGGACCTCGGCGGCTATGGGCTGGGTGAAGGGCTGACCGGCCTCGTCGACGTCGAGGTTGGCGGCGACGACGCGGAAGTCAGGGGGGAGCTCGTCGTCGGCCAGGGCGTCCCAGCAGTCGCCGCCGCCCAGGTGGGTGGTGCCAGAGTCGGGCACGCCGAAGGTGGCGAGGCCGACCATCGCCGCGTCGGGGACCCAGCCGTCGCCGTCCAGATCGTAGTCGTCGTCGCCCGCGCAGTCGGCGTCGAAGCCATCGTAGGGGGTGTCGTCGGCCCCGTCGAAGATGTCGGCGCCGCCGAGCCCTGAGCCGGGAGGGCCCTCGATGCGGTCCCAGCAGTCGCCGTTGGCCGGGCTCTGGCCGTCGCCGTCCTGGTCGAGGAGGGTCCACTTGCTGCCGCAGCCGAGGAGGAGCAGGGCGAGGAGGGGGCTGGTCCGGATCAACATGGGCAGGGCTCCGCGGGGGAGTCGGCCCTAACCTGCGCCCCGGGGGCCTGACAGCGCGGTGGAATGGCGGCGAGGGGCGCGGTGTCGCCTCGCCGGCCGCGCCCGCAATGGCGCTGGCGATGGGCCTTGACGGTGCGGGCTCCCGCAATAGGCGGGGCGCCCTTACCCTCTCCGCCAGGAGCGGACGCATGATTCAAGTTGAGCAGCTGACCAAACGGTACGGCGAGCGCTTCGCGATTGAGAACGTGAGCTTCCAGGTCGCCAAGGGCGAGGTGGTGGGCTTTCTCGGCCCCAACGGCGCCGGGAAGAGCACGACGATGCGCATCCTGTGCGGCATCCTGGGGCCGACCTCGGGGCGGGCGATGGTGGATGGCCAGGATGTGCTGGAGCATCCGGGCGAGGTCAAGCAGAAGATCGGCTACCTGCCGGAGGTGCCGCCGGTCTACCCGACGATGACCGTCTCCGACTATGTGGTCTTCGCGGCGAAGATCCGCGCGGTGAAGGACCCGGGGGCGGCGGCGGCCAGGGCGATGAAGCGGGTGGGGCTCGATGCGGTGAGCCATCGCATCATCGGCCACCTGTCCAAGGGCTACCGGCAGCGGGTGGGCATCGCCCAGGCGCTGGTGCACGATCCCAAGGTGCTGGTGCTCGATGAACCGACTTCCGGCCTCGATCCGGCCCAGCGCAAGGAGATCCGCGAGCTGCTTGGTGAGCTGGCCGAGGGCGAGCGCACCGTGATCCTCAGCACCCACGTCATGGCGGAGATCGAGGCGGTCTGTCAGCGGGTGGTGATCATCAGCCAGGGGCGGATCGTCGCCCAGGATCGCATCGACGCGCTCTCGGGGGGCACCAACCGCGTGAAGCTGCGGGTGGCGCGGCCCGACGCGCGGCTCGATGGGGCCCTGCGGGCGGTGGCCGGGGTGGTCGATGTGGTGGCGCAGGCCGATGGCTCGCTGCTGCTCTCGACCCAGGAAGATGTGCGCGAGCAGGTGGCCCGGGCGGCGGTGGACTTCGGTCTCATCGAGCTGTCGCCGGGCAGCCGGCTCGAAGATGTGTACCTCAATCTCACCCGAGGAGGTGGGGAATGACCGGAATCCTCGCTGTCGCCCGCCGCGAGCTGGGCCAGTACTTCGCCACGCCGGTGGGCTGGCTGTGCATCTGCGGCTTTCTGCTGGTGACGGGCTTTTTCTACGCCTTCATGATGTCGGAGTACAGCGTTCAGGCCACCCAGATGGCCATGAGCCCCTACGGAGGTGAACAGATGAACGTCAACGAGGCGCTCATCCCGTACATCTTCGACAACTGGAAGGTGATCCTGCTCTTCATCTGTCCGGCGCTGGCGATGCGCCTCTTCAGCGAGGATGTGCGGCAGCGCTCCTTCGAGCTGTTGTTGGCGAGCCCGCTGTCGAGCGCGGAGATCGTCATCGGCAAGTACCTGGGCATCCTGGGCTTTCTGGCGGTGATGTTCGCCTCGACCCTGCACTATGTGGGCATCCTCTTCTGGCTGACCTCGCCCGACCCGGGCGTGATCCTGGCGGGGTATCTGTCGATGTTCCTGCTGTCGGCGGGCTTCGCCGCGGTGGGGATGCTGGCGAGCGCGCTCACCGAGAATCAGGTGGTGGCCTTCGTCCTCTCCTTTGGCTTCTTGCTGGTGCTCTGGGTGCTCACCTGGACGGAGAGCCTGGGCTCTGGGGATGTCTGGAAGGCGGTCTCCTACGCCTCGATCCTCTCGCACTCCCAGCAGTTGGGCAAAGGCCTGCTGCACCTCAAGGATGCGATCTACTTCACCTCCTTCATCGGCTTCTTCCTGTTTGCGACCCAGCAGCAGGTTGAATCGACGCGGTGGCGCTGATGCGGCAATTCTCCTGGCTTCTCGGAGTCTTTGGGCTCCTTTTGCTCGTGGGCTTTGGCGTCTACGCGGGTGTGGTCGACAAGGTGGATACGCCCTGGGCGGTGGGCGGCGGCGTTGGCCTCGCCCTCTTCATCGCCTGGCTGATCCTCGATCATGAGCGCCTCGCGCGGGGCATGGCGGCGCGCGGCGCCCGCTACTCGGCGATGGCGGTGGGCTTGCTGGCGGTCACGCTGGGCATCGTGGTGGCGGCCAACGTGTTGGGCTTCCGGCACGACCGGCGGTGGGATCTGACCTCCACCCAGCAGTTCGCCCTGGCGCCCCAGTCGGTGGCGGTGGTGGGCGGCCTCAACCAGGAGGTGGAGGTGTTGGCCTTCTTCACGGCTGGCGGGCCGGAGGAGATGGCCTTTAAGGACCTCGTCGGCTCCTACAGCGAGCACACCACCCTGCTCAAGGTGACCTACCTTGACCCGGTGCGCGAGCCGATGGCGGCGCGCCAGAACGAGGTCACCAGCGCCTATGGCACGGTGATCTTGAAGGCGGGGGCGGCCTCGCAGCGCTTGGAGAGCGCGTTTAACGAAGAGGCGGTCACCAACGCGCTGATCCGCTTGTCGAGCAGCAAGGAGCACCGGCTCTGCTTCGCCACCGGCCACGATGAGCTCGACCCCGACGAGGATTCGGCGGGTACCGGGCTCGGCGCGATGGTCACCAAGATGGAGGGCCAGAACTACACCGTGCGCAAGGTCGACCTCGCCCGCGAAGGCGGCGTGGACGCGACCTGCGAGGTGCTGGTGGTGGCGAGCCCCCAGACCGAGTGGCTGCCCCACGAGCGCGAGATGCTGGCGGCCTACCTCGCGGGCGGCGGCTCGGTGGTGGCCCTGCTCGACCCGCTGGTGGCGCCGGCGCTCTCGGCCGACATGGCCCGCTACGGGCTCTCGCTCAGCCAGGACATCGTGCTGGAGCAGAACCCGAAGTACCAGCTCGTCGGCGGCGATGCGAGCTACATCCTGCTCGACAAAGAAGGCCTCGCCGGCCATCCGCTCACCGACGCGCTCAAGGGCGGCATCCTGATGCGGGTGGCGCGCTCGGTGGCCAAGGGCGCCGATGTGGCGGGCCTCAAGGTCACCGAGCTCGGCTTCACCTCCGAGTACGGTTGGGGCGAGACCGACCTCACCGGCACCACCACGCCAGAGCCGACGCCGGGCGTCGACCGGGTTGGCAAGGTGCCGCTGATGGCCATCGTCGAGGTCACCGACGCGGGCGCCATCAAGGTGGGGCCGCGCACGCTGGGTTCGGGCGATGGCTTTGCGTCGGCGACCGGGGCCACCCCGGCGGCTGCAGCCCCCGCCGCCACAGAGGCGCCGGTGACGCGGGTCTCGGGCGGGCGCCTGTTGGTGATCGGCGACGCCGACTTCACCAGCAACGAGCTGCTCGATCAGCTGGGCAACCAGGACCTGCTGCAGAACGCGGTGGCCTGGATGGTGGGCGAGGTCAACCAGGTCAGCATCCGGCCGAACGCGGCGGGGGCGACCAGCTTCACGATGGACCTCGTCTCGGGCGTGGTGGTCTGGCTGCTCTGTCTGGTGATCGCGCCGGGTCTGATGGTGGTGGGCGCCCTGGCGGCCTGGATGCAGCGCCGCAACCTCTGAGGGCGGGGCTGCTGCCCAACGAAGGAGGGGCCCGCGAGGGCCCCTTTTTGCTGTCGGGAGTCCGGCCGACTAGGCCAGGATCTTCTGCAGCGAGGTGGCCATGCCCAGGTTCGAGACCTTGAGCTTGCCCATCATGACCATGTTCACGGCCTTCTTGGGATCGTCGAGGATCGACTCCCAGTTGGCGCGGGTGGCCGAGATGATGCAGCCGGCCGGGGCGGTGGAGCCCTCGGTGACGGTGCTGGCGTCGAGGTTGAGGGTCCACTCGCCGGCGCCGTCGATCTTGAAGTGGAAGACACCCTTCACCGACTTGGCGAGCTCGGGGTTGTTGGCCAGCTTGTTGGGGAGGTAGGTGGAGAAGAACTCTTCGGTCTTGCCCATGGGATGCTCCAAAGGGTGGGGGGTCGGAGGGATGCGGCGTCCGGAGGGATGGGCCGGCCTTCGCTGAGCCTGCTTAGCGTTCAGGCGGGGAGACTGGCAAGGTGCGGGGGCTCGCCCAGGGCGGCGAGGAAGCTGCTCGCCTCTCGACCGGGGAGGGTGAAGCTGCCCAGCGGGCCGTGCCAGCCGTGCCAGTCGCTGCCGCCGGTGGTCTGAAGGCGGGCCTTGTGGGCGATCCGGGCCAGATCATCGCGGCCGACGCGGCCGATGCCGGGCCGGTGGGCCTCCAGGGCGTGCAGGCCGAGGGCGGCGAGTCCGGGGGCCTTGGCGGCGGCCTCTTCGAGGGGCGGGTGGGCCCAGGAGACCCGTCCGCCGGCGGTGGTGGTGGTGGCGATGACCTCGGCGGCGGAGATCTCGATGGGGGGTACCACAGCGGCCTCGCGAGACAGCGGGCCCGTCCAGGCCGAGCGGTGGTCGGGCACCCGGCCGGCGGCGACGAGGGCGCGGGCGAGGTGGTGGCGGGTGAGGGCGAGCTGGCCCTCCCAGGCGGCCGGCGGGGCCACGAGGGGCAGCCCCAGGCGACGGCCGACCTCCTCGTGGCGCCAGGCGCGAAAGGCGGCCCGCTTGCGCAAGAAGGCGCGGTAGTCGGCGGGCATCTCGCCGGGAAAGTAGACCAGCAGGTGCAGCTCGGCGCCCTCGAAGCTGGCGCTGACCTCGGCGCCGTGCAGCAGGTGGATGCTGCGCCCATTGTGGCGAAAGGGGCCGGCGGGCCAGGCGGGCTCGAGGTCGTGATCGGTGATCGCGGCGACGTCGACCCGGGCGGCGATGAGGTCGGAGAGCACCTGCCCGGGCGGGTGTTTGCCGTCCGAACGGTCGGTGTGCAGGTGGAGATCGAGGCGAGCCCGCGGCGGCACGTTCACGAGGGGCTGAGCCCTTCGGCGTCGATGGCGTCGACCATCCGGCCGTAGCCGTCGATCAGGCCGCGCAGATCGGCCACCATCTTGATGCGGGTCGAGCGCAGTCGCACCAGCTCGGCCTGCAGGGCGCGACGCTCTTCGGCGGCGGTCTGGAGCACCTTCTCGGCCTCGAGCCGGGCCTCACCGAGGATGACGTCGACCTCGCGGCGGGCAGACCGCTCCATGTCTTCGGAGAGGCGGCGGGCGAGGAGCAGGGTGTCCTTGATGTCGCCTTCGCCGCTGCGAAGCTCGACGATCTCGCTCTCCCGGCGCTGGAGCTGCTCGCGCAGGCGCTGGTTGTCTTTCAAGGACTCTTCCAGCGCGTCGCGCACCTCGTCGAGGAAGGCGCGCACCTCGTCGGAGTCGTAGCCGCCCCGGCGCGCGGGCCCGAACTGCTTTTGGATGATGTCGAGCGGCGTGACGCGCATGCGCAGAGCTCCTCTGGCGAGCGGCGGCCTATCCTGTCGCGCTCAGTTGCGGCGGGGGCTGAGGGCCACGTCGGCGCCGACGCCGGCCTCGCGCACCTTGCGCCGCAGGGCGTCGAGTGGCTCGGTGGCGTCGTCCGAAGCGTCGACCAGGGCGTCGAGATCGGCGATGCCCTCGGGGCTGGCGATGATGGCGGCGCCCTCGCCGGGCACCCGGGCGCTGAAGTCACCCTCGCCGGTGGCCAGGGCGCCCTTGGCGGCGCGCAGATCGCGCTGGACGACGCTCAGGCGGCCCGAGGAGTCCAGCGAGATGATGTCAACCACCGCGAGGTCGAGGGTGTCAAAGCGCACCTCCCAGGCGCCGTCTTTGCGCACCATGCCCGCCGAGAGCGGGGTGGTGGGCTCGGGGGAGGGCGGGCGGCTGGCCCAGGCGGCGACGGCGAGGGTGAGGGCGCCCAGCAGGCCGGCTGAGGCCCAGTAGGCGGTGGCCTTGGGCGGCTGGGGCAGGGGGGCGGGCAGCTCGCAGAGGGGGCCCACATCGGCCCAGGGGCGGGCGCGGGCAGCCTCGAGGGCGACGACGGGGGCCGGCCCGAGGAGCTGCGTGCCGCTCCAGCGGCCGGCGGCGGTGACCCGGGCGCCGCGCAGGTGGTGGCGGGCGGGGGTGGCGTCTTCGCAGACGGCTTCGAGCAGGGGGACCAGCTCGCCCAGCTTCTCGGCGGCGACGAACCAGGCGTCGGGGCCGACCGGCACGCCCACCCCGCGCAGGGAGCGGTCGAGCCGCTTCTTGTGCTTCATCGCGTCGGGGTGCAGGATCAGGGCGAAGAGATCGGCCTTCTCTTCGGCGCGGAGGGCCTCGGTGGCCGGCGGGATGAGGTCCTTGGCGGCGATGACCCCGCCGCGGACCAGGCGCACGGCGCGGCTGCAGCGCGGGCAGCGGTCGGCGTGCTCCAGGCCGGCCTCGGTGAGCAGGCCGACGGGCGAGGGACAGCCGGGCTCGGCGAGGTTGGCCAGGAAGCCGAGGATACGGTCGCAGCGCCCATCGGTGAGGGCATCGCCGAACATGCCGTCGCGGTCGGCGTTGTTGCGCACCATCTCGCGCAGGCCGTCCTGGGCGGCGGCGATGGCGGTGCGGTAGGCCCCGGTGTGGCGCTCGACGATCTCCAGCGGCTGGCCATCGCCATAGTGCAGGCGGAAGATGGCGTCGGAGAGGGGGTCGGCGGCGGCGAGGAGGCGGCCTTTCCAGGCGCGGGGGATGGGCAGCGTGACGTCGGCGTCGGGGCTGACGCGGCGGTAGCGGCCTTCCCGCGTGCGGGAGAGGTAGTCGGCGACGTACAGCCCGCAGAGGCGCTCGGCCTCGTCGGCGTTCACGTCGTCGGGCAGGGTGGTGAGCACATGGTCGCGGGCGTCGGCGAGGAGGTCGGCGCGGACGGCGACGCGAGCGAGGACCAGCTCCCAGGCGACGCGGATGGTCACAGGCGACCACAAGGCGCGGGCGAGGCTGCTGGCGGGTGTCTCGGGGGTCATGGCGGGGGACCCTGGGGCGGAGGGCGGGGTCGACCTGGGGGCGGGGAGCCCGTCGATCCCACCGGTGGGGGCCGCCAGCATAACCGAGGACCGCGTGAGGATGACGCGGGGATGGCGAAAAAGACGTGTGAGGTCTTGACCGGGCAAGACCCGGCCAAAAATCAGGCTGCGGCCTCGTAGCAGAGGGGCTCGACCTCGGTGGTGGCCGAGTCGGTGAGCAGATCCTGGATCGCCGCCGCGGTGGCGACGCTGGCCAGCTCTTCGTCACCAAAGGCCTCGAGGAAGTCGGCGTAGAAGAGCGCGATCAGATCGCCGAGGTTGGTGTGGATCGTGGCGGGCATGGGCGGGCCTCCGAGCGGAGGGTGGGTGGGGACACGAAAAAGTGGAGCAAGGACCGTGCCAGGCCCGGACACCGCCGGGGGAGCGCCCGCTCCCGGGGGCTGCGATGACCGAGGACCCGCGTCAACGCGGGCTCTTCCTGTTCGGGGCCTTGGACGGGGTTCCACTTTTTGGACGCCCCTTTCTGTCTGAGGATTACAGAGGACTGTCTTGTGATTCAGAATCAGAGACCTTCAGCGTGGCGGCGGCCGTGAGCAGGTAGACCCGCTTCGCGCCGGCCTCCAGCAGGGCCTCGGCGCAGGCGCCGGCGGTGGCGCCGGTGGTGAGCACATCGTCGACGAGGAGCACCCGCCCAGACACGGCGCCGGTGGCCTGGATCAGGCGGCGGGCCGATCGCAGGCGGTCTTGCCGGCCGCGGCTGGCCTGGGACTCGGCCGGCGCGCGGTGCAGGCGGTGCAGGCAGGGTCTCCCCAGGCGCTGAGCGACCGGCCCGGCCAGGAGGGCGGCGGGATCAAAGCCGCGGCGCCAGCGGTTGGGCCAGGCGCTGGGGGCGGGGATCACGAGGTCGACCTGGGGGAGGCGCCCGGCGGCGGCCTCGCCGAGGCGGCGACCGAGCTGGAGCAGGCAGCTGGCGTCGGGGCGGTACTTGCCGCGGCGAACCAGCATGCCCACCACCTCGTCGTAGCGGCCGAGGGACCAGGCCCCGCCGAGCGGCCAGACGATCGGGGCGGCGCGGGGCAGGGTGGGCAGGTCACAGCCTGCGCAGAGCCGGTGGGGCGGTGTGGCGAGGCCTTCGCCGCAGGCGATGCAGGCCTCGGGGAAGAGGGCGTCGAGGAGGAGGGACCAGGGGCGCATGCGCCAGACTAACAAGGGGGGGGCTATCTGGGCGCCTCATGACCTTTGTTTACGCGCGGGGAGGGGGCTCCTCGGCGCCGCCATGGTGGTAGCCTCCGCCAAAGCGCAGGCTGCTGACGCGGTAGAGCTGCTCGACGAGCAGCACGCGGGCGAGCTCGTGGTTGACCACCATGCGCGAGAAGGCGAGCACCTTCCAGGCGCGGGCCCGCACGGCGGGATCGTGGCCGTAGGGCCCGCCGATGGCGAAGACCAGGCGCCGGGTGCTGGTGCGGGCGGCCTCGTCAAACCAGAGGTTGAAGGCCTCGGTGGTGGGCAGCTCGCCGCGCTCATCCAAGGCGATCAGGCGGTCGCCCTCTTTGATCTCGGCGAGGATGCGTGCGCCCTCGGCCTTCTTGACGGCGTCGATGTCGCCGCGAAAGGGCTCGGGGCGCAGCAGGGCCTCGGTGAATTCCATCTGGCGCGGCAGGCGGCGGGCGAAGTCCTGGGTGGCGGCGTCGGCCCAGTCGTTTCGTCCCTTTCCGACGCGCAGCAGATGGCTCTTCATCCGATGGCGGCGGGGGGGCTCATGGGTTCGCCCTTCTCGTTCAAACCCAACTGCTGCAGCGAGAGGCGGGCGGCGTCCATCCACAGGCCGTCGAGGTCGTAGTGGCTGCGCAGGTTCGACTGGAAGACGTGAACAATCACGTCGCCGAGGTCGACCAGCACCCACTTGTTGGCCTCCTGGCCTTCGACGCCGAGGGGGCGCTGGCCGGTGGCGTCGCGGAAGGCGTCGAGCACGCCCTTGGCGAGCGCGCCGACCTGACGGGCGCTGCTGCCATTGCAGAGCACGATGAGGTCGCAGTAGGAGGTGCGGCCGGTGACGTCGAGGACGACGAGCTCATCGCCCTTCTTGTCGAGGAGGGCCGCGGAGACGAGGCGGGCGACCTCGGTGGGCTCGGCGGGGTTGATGGCGGCGAAGGCCTTGCGGATCGCGGCGCGTTCGGGGTCCTCGCGGCGGCCGCCGGAGCGGGGGGCCACCGACGGGGCCTCGCCTTCGTCTTCGTCGTCGAGGTCCTCGTCTTCGTCTTCGTCTTCGTCTTCGTC
>Ga0164294_10000327_pt1 | contig 44563 bp, 44 predicted proteins | sample GEODES005metaG_FD_111479 | JGI IMG/M metagenome (GOLD analysis project Ga0164294, IMG submission 111479) | Oligotrophic lake water microbial communities from Sparkling Lake, Wisconsin, USA - GEODES005 metaG | ecosystem: Environmental > Aquatic > Freshwater > Lake | place: USA: Sparkling Lake... | reverse complement strand
TCAATTCTTTCAATTCGGCAGATCAGGCATCAAAGAATATTCGCACTTAACAATGACCTCAAAAAGCGGAGCACTCTCGTCAAGTGAGTTTCTACGAGCATACCGAACCGGTATTCTCGCAGGAGCCAATGCGACTTATTCCACTATTCCTAAAAAGGTAGCCAAGTCGTATTCCACAACCAACGAACTTCTCTTAGCTCAGAACCAGCGAGGAGTTGTCGACGACTTGTCGCCGCTGGTGAATGTTGGTTTTTTTTGTCCAACGGTGCCTATTCCTATAGAGTATAGACCCCTCAGGTCTGTTAGTGCTAATTTTTTTGCATCGATCCCAGTTGGGCAGGGCACCATTTCCTTCAATAATACCGGGAAATTCTATGTCACAAACACCACCAACAATATCTATTTGGTCGAAGGTGAACAGTTTCTAGCAACATCTGCTCCTCTCGCATTCTGGAGAGCCATTGCTTCCGATTCTACTGGAACAAAACTTGCGGCAGCTGCGGAGGGAGGAGGAATCTATACGAGCACTGACTCTGGTAGTAATTGGGATCCACAAACAAGTGGACTTCCAGCTTTCGCCAACTGGTACTCTATTGCCTCCAGTTCTAACGGAACGAACCTTGCGGCAGTTGTGCTTGGAGGAGGAATCTATACGAGTAGTAATTCGGGTAGTAATTGGACTCTACGCACAAGTGGACTTCCAGCTTCCGCCAGCTGGTACTCTATTGCTTCCGATTCTACTGGAATGAAACTTGCGGCAGTTGCGTATGCAGGGATCTATATGAGCACTGATTCTGGTAGTAATTGGACTCAAAGAACAAGTGGACTTCCAGATTCCGTAGACTGGAGAGCTATTACCTCCAGTTCTGATGGAACGAAACTTGCGGCAGTTGTGTTTGGAGGAGGAATCTATAGGAGTACTAATTCTGGCGTTAATTGGATAATAACAAGTGCTCCTTACGATCCAGAAAATCGCATAACGACGACCTGGGTATCTATTGCCTCCAGTTCTGATGGAACGAAACTTGCGGCGGGGGGCGTGCGCAACGAGGGCACCAGCGGGGATAACCGAAATATTGCAGGGAGAATCTGGACGAGTAGTGATTCTGGCGTTACTTGGAATCTACCAACAAATGGACTTCCATCGGGTCTTCCGGACAATTTCGGTCAAGCAGATTGGAGAGGTATTGCCATTAGTTCTGACGGAACAATACTTGCGGCAATTGATTCGACTGGAGGTGGAATCTATATGAGCAGAGATTCGGGTAGTAATTGGAATAGACGAACTGGACCAGGAAGGTGGTTATCTATTGCTTCTAGTTCTGACGGAAGGAAAATTGCAACTGGCGGCGGAGGCGGTACCCGTTTTGGACCCGTAGAATCCAGGGTCGGTATTCCTGCTCCTATCTTTACTTATGAAGAAACAGACCCCACTATAAATTTTGCAAACTTATCAACTCCGTATGGAACTATGCAGTCGCAAATTGACGGTGCGGTCTATGTCGTAAACTCTGGAAACGGGAGCATTCTGAAGAGGGCAGGTCTTGGTGTATCGTATCTCGTGGAACCCAGTGCATCTCTTGTGGGTATGCAAACGATTACTCAAGATTATCTTAGTGGAAACTTTTATGTGACAAAACCGTCAGGTCTCAAAAAAGTTACACCTACAGGAACCGTGACTTCCTTAGTAACTATCAACGGAGTCGTAGACACAACCAATTATACAGGCATTACATACGCTACAAACAACAATTTATACGGAACAACAACAGACGGAATCTACCAAATCAGTATAAGTACTGGGCGATCGTCCCGGATATATTCAAACACAAATCTTACCGGCGGAATCGTCCAGGCAAACGACGGCTACCTATATGTGACCAGCGTACAGAACGGAGGTATGGTGATACAAGTCCATATTACAGGGTCAGCGGTCGTATTTACTAACCTACAATCTTCGATTGTACCCCAATCGATCACGCAAAGTAGTGATGAATACTTATACGTCTCTTCTCAGAACGGAAACATCTACCAAATAGTCGTAGCCTAGTATAAATAAATGTCATCGGCCCTTGGAGACAAGAAGGGACGTGTAGCCGATTCTAGTGATCTTACTCGTCTTCAGCGTGAATCTGCTGTTCTAGCAGCGTATACAACCTATACCGGGCTGAGCGTCAACAAGAAAGCACGTCAGCAGGTGGGATCCGATCGTAAGTTTACACTGGGCAGGGGGGGACTCACCCTTAAAGCCGATGCTACAACCGGGGAAACTTACAATCCAATTACTGGAAACCGTGTGGTAGCACCCTATACTCCACCGATATACAGGACAGTCTACGCTATCCCCGATTTTTCAACTGCTACCATAGTGAACAGTGGAAATCCGTATATAGTCAGTTCGGGTGTACAACAGTATTCTGTTTTTGTATCATCGGCATTTGGGAACAGCTATTCGACATTTGGTGGACAGCGGGCACTTATACGAACGACCGCCGATAGTACTGGCTGGGTAACCCTTGCCACCGCTTACCTCTCCGGCGGCGGTGCCGTCAATGGCGTCGCCTCGACGATGACAATTACCGCACCCAGTTCGTTCGTTCTGTCATCATATAGTTTGGCATCAGGATTTGGAGTTGAAAGTTCTCCAGTCTCCTGGACAGTTTCTGGATCGACAGATGGAACTACGTTTACGACAATTGATACCCAGACTGGACAAGATCTTACAGATCTAACAACTATATACACGTATTCACTCCCCAGTAATACAGCCGCATACACCGTATACAAGCTGTCTGTCAATAGTATTCAGCCAGACACCGGCACTCATGCACTAGCTATACGTCAATTCAATCTCCTGACTACAGTATCGAGTGAGTAATCTCGGGATTACAACGGAGAGTCTGTAATCTCCATCCCGCAGTAGGGGACGGGGGACCGAGAATAATTGATGGGTTGATAGACTCCGATTTGTGAAGCATCCTGTAAAAGTCGCCGGAAATTAGCCCAGAACTCTGGGGTGTGCTTTCCTGTGGACAGTTCGGTGGTCATCAAATGGGCCATTTCGTGGAGGACCACAAACATCACGGTATTCAAATCCACAAGAGGGTATCCTGGAGGATTGGTCTTGTCACGCAAGCATATGACGATCTTCTCTCCCTTATTTTCAGAATAGGATGTATCTTTAGACGTCATGGAATTTTCCATGATACTATGAGGATTGTATCGGTCCACTAGGTTCTTGGCAGTGGGATCACTGACAAACTCTTCCTGTGCATAGAACGCCGCAACCTTATCCATATTTCCCTTGACAGTTGCCAGCATTTCGACTGCCTCTTTCTTGTTGGGGAGATCTTGGACAAGATACTTTTGTCCATCCTTCTCGGCTTTCAAGGAGACTAAATTTCCGGGACCGCCATTCACATATTGGTACAGGAGGTACCCTAACATGGCAATGACAATGACCACAACATGTGGCGCAAACTTCATTATTTAATCAAGTTATTAAAAGGTTTAGTGGGTGGGCTTGGCACCGGCACCCGACTCGCCGATCTCGAGCTCACGGCGGTACAGATCGGGCTCGATCGTGGAGTTCAGGAAAGGCGAGATGGCGGCACGGGGATTCGGCGGGTCCGAGCGGATGTCGAGGTTGGCGTTACGTAGGGACTGGCCGACCGTGTTGATGCCGTAGTGGTAGGTCGGTGTCAGGAAGTTCTGGCCCTTGAGGTCGCCGAGTCCAACGGGGTTCGTGGCGGCCCACGATGCACCGAGTCCACCCTTAGGCAGGAGTTCCTCGGGCGAGAGGACCGTCTGGGAATACGACTGCTGTCCGCTCGGGTGGCGGCTCTCCTGTGCTAGAGAGGGGGCCTGGTCGCCTCCCTCCGAATGGGGATTCACCGTAGGACCAGAGGGGGTGTTGGACAGAGGTCCCTGGGGCTCCAGTCCACCGACCTCAAGACCCTCGCCGAGGAACTTGGACCCGCTGTAAGCATTCACGACGGCAACGAGGACAACAATTCCGGCGACGACAGCACCGAGGCGAACGAGGCTGTTCTGAGATAGTTTCATCGCTAGTTTATATTGTTCTGTAGACAAAAAGAATGGAGAAAAAGAAGGATAAGGCTCCTGGCTTCTTTGATAAGATCTTCCAGGACGTCCTTGATTTCAGTAGTCGACCCGAGACGCACTCCTACATTGAATTACATATTATCAAGCCCCTGCTGAGCCGAATTTTCCACCAGCTCTACCCTTACCTTATTGGTATCCTGGTTCTCTGGATTCTCATGTTTGCCTGCCTTGCCGTCATCCTTCTCATGCTGATGCGAGGCAGTATTCTCGACAGTATTGTTCTCTTCAGGAAATAGCATACGAGTCAGCTGCTCTTTATTGAGCCCCCAGAATCCCCGCAGTTCACGCCTCTTGGCGACCTCTCGAAGCTCGATAATCGTCATCTTCTCAATACGGTAACGTGACGGGAGTTCAGGCATCCCTAGCAGCTCGACGAGACGAGCCTTCGGGAGGATATAGTATTGCTTGATCTTGCGGCCCTTGGCCATCTTCTTGAGAGTAGAGAGAGGAAGAGAATTCAGGTCAGACATTTCGTTATTTAATCTGTTTTTACCATAACAGAGCAGGATGGATCTCATATCCGTTTTGGTGGTTTTGGTATGCACTCTCATTGCCGTTTTTGCGGCATTATACGCCTACGGGATGTCAAACCTACAAGAAATCAAAGATAATTGGGTCAAGTATCGATGCAATCCTATCTATATGCCGATGGCTGGAATGGTCGGGTCCGATATAGGCTCTAACTTCTTGAATTGTACGCTCCAGTCCGTGAACACATATGCTGGCTTCGTGATGGATCCTATCTATCAGAACTTCAAGATCTTGACGGATATTTTCCAGTTTCTCATGAAAGCCATAAATGATATGCGTGGAGCTGTGACCGGTGCATCTGGCGGATTCATGGGAATTATTCAGTCCACCTTCGGAAAACTACAGAACACGATCCAGAGCACGGTTCAGTTGTTTGGGCGTGTGCGGACACTGATGAACCGTATGATGGCAGTCTTTGCAGTCATGATGAACATTGTGTCTACGGGTGTGCAGACCGGTCAGTCTGTCGTCAATGGACCAATCGGACAAGCAGCTGAATTCTTCTGTTTCCATCCTTCTACCCTCATTTTCACATCGGAGGGCACAATACCGATCAGTGCAGTGCGGCCAGGAATGCGGCTGGCGGATGGACAGATGGTTCGCAGCGTTCTGGAATTTGACAGTCTTGGAACGAAGATGTATACTATCGGAAGTATCCGTGTCTCGGGCAACCACAAAGTCATGCTGGAAGGAAAGTGGATACGTGTCGAGAACCATCCCCTTGCGCAAGAGGCAGAGTCGTGCGAGCGGGTCTTCTGTCTGAATACGGACAACCACACTATACATATCGGCGGATTCCACTTCAAGGATTATGAGGAAACGAGCAATCCAGTCATCTTATCTGAATTCTTCCGCCGGGTCCAGGCGCATTATGGAGGATACATCTCTGTAGAAAAGATTGAGAACCCCGAGAAGTATCGCTATACGGGTATACTCCCCACCGCCCACGTGATCTTGGACGACGGAAGTCTTGTTCTGGCGAAGGAGATTAAGATCGGTGATCTCTTGAAATACGGGGGAGAGGTGGATGGAATCGCACATCACCAGATTCAGGGAGTGTCTGTCTACAAGGATGTCCCAGTTGCTCCTGGGTCGTGGATTCTCAATGAGAACGGAGTGACTCCAGTCACAGATATCCATTCTGGCAAGACGCACGACTATATCCAGTTCATTACGAGGGCGTGCCATTATGCGGTTGCTTCACCCACCGGTGAATTTGTCATTTTGGATGACCACGAAGTCTCCGACGACGACATTCATACCTGGCGCGATAATGAAATTCAAAAAGAGGTCTAAACGATAAGATAAGATAAGATGGATGTTTTGTCCATTAGCGCCGTAGCTATCGGCCCACTCCTCATTGTGGGGGTTATTCTCTATACATACGTCCAAGCGAATCTTGAAAATTTACGTGATAATTGGACGACCTACCGCTGCAATCCTCTGTATATGCCGTTTGCAGGGGGGATACAGCCTGAAATATCCACGCTCGAGAACTTTGAATATTGCACGAACATGATGGCGAACAATATCTTTGGATTGTTGATGCAGCCTGTTCACTTGATGTTCAGCGTGTTTAATCGGCTGCTCGGGATGATCAATAATGATCTTGGACATATTCGAAATTTCATTACAGGTATCTGGACATTCATTACATCGTTTGCCGCAGAAGTGTTTGCCAAGATCCACAACGCATTTGGAGCGATGGTGGCGTTGTTGGCACGTATTCGGGACTTGACAGCACGTATTCTGGGATCGGCAGGGTATGCTGCCACCATCATGATTTCAGCCTACCATTTGATACGGTCACTTGTGGATATGATGATGGCGCTCGTCAAAACAATTGTGACGATTCTGTTTGCTCTGTCTATCATCTTATCATTTGTGTTCCCTCCCCTCCTCGTCTTCGCAATATATCTTGGTGATATGGTCGGTCTCTCCTTCTGTTTCCACCCTGATACCCTTATTCATGTTCGGGGCAAGGGACTCATCAAGGTGTCTGAGGTCAAGGTCGGTGATGTATTCCGTGAAGGGTGCGAGGTTACCGCCACGATGCGGTGCCTAGCTGCGGGGGTGCCCCTGTATACCTACGAGGGAGTCGTCGTCTCGGGAGAACACCTTGTCTTGGAAGACGGCAAGTGGGTGTATGTAGAACACTCGTGCAAATCTATTCCTTTTGTGGGCCCCAATCCCGAAGTCATCTACTGCTTCAACACGACGGATCACCGGGTCCCGATCGGCCAGACTGTTTTCGCAGACTACGAAGAGATCGAGGAGCCGCCGAATTACGAAGCGCTGGATCCCTCGGATAAAGTCACCACCGCACTGGGACATACTCCCCTGATGTTTGCGTTCCCTGGAATGCGGACGTGGGACGGAGTCATCAAGGCGATCGTAAATCTTCCCGGTGGTAAGATGCAGGTATTTATGGGGAACCACGACGGAATGTTCATGCTGAACGGAACCCGTATGGTCCGGGACTACCCCGACTCGCACGATCCAGCCGAACTTGCTAACATCCAAGAACGTGTTCTGGCTGAGCTCAATAAAAATGTAGTCGGCTAATAACAATAGAACTATGAAGGACAAGACAAGCGTTGTTCTCGCCGTAGGTGCTGCCGCCTTTGCCATCGCCGTTATTTCTCGTTTCATCCTGACCGGAAACCTGACTCGTGAGACGTTCATGCAGCAGGATATTGGTGCTCCGATAAACCAGGTGCAGGAGGGCGCATACAACGGAATTGATATTTCCAACGGAAACTCGTGGTCGCAGACGACTGCACCTACGCCTCTCAAGGCATATGAGGCTACCAATGACAATGAACTCTTTGCCTTCCAGAACTCGACGTTTAAACCCGAGTGCTGCCCTACCAGCGTAACTGCGGCCGGTGGATGCCTCTGCCTGAGCGACAAGGATGAGAAGTCGCTGGCCTACCGCGGAGGAAATCGTGTTGCTTAAAGACTCGCATATATCAATAAACAATGTCCTTTGAGATCCAGAACGTTCTCAAAGAATGCTTTGATGATATACGCAAGGAGTTCCCCTCTGTCGTCCCAGTTCTGGATGCCAACTATCCTGAGCCCATTGATTACAAGGTAGAGGCCGAGCGCTTCAAGACCGAGGTCCAGCCTCATTTCATGGCGGTTGTGAAGAAGGACGACGCCCTCTTCTCCGCGCCTCGCTTCTTCCTCCGTGGAATTGATTTTTCGCTGTTGATGGTGGACGCCTCAGATAAGCAGAAGGAGGCGCTGTGGACATACGCTCGCATGTTCCTGATGTGCTCCTACCTCGGCTCGGATATTATGGAGACGGTCAAGGGACTGTGGTCCAAGTTCACCGGCAAGGACTCTACGGATGAGGTGGATGAAGTCCTGAACAATAGTGAGACCCAGTCGGGCATTACTGATCTCCTCGAGACGCTCAAGGAAACACGCATCTTCAAGCTGGGAATGGAGGTCATGGAGAACCTGAACGTCGAAGCCCTTGGTCTAGATGAGATTGACTTCACGAATATCCCTGCGCTCATTGAGATGGCTAAGAACCCGGAACACCCGACGACCAAGAAGGCGATTGGGGTTGTGCAGAAACTCATTGAGCAGAAAATGCGGTCGGGCAGTCTCAAGAAGGAGGATTTCGTGCGTGAAATCGAGATGCTCAAGGAGAAGTTCAAGCATTCTCTCGGTAAGCTTTTCAAGACGGAAATGTTTGGGGAGACAGATCGCCCTACCCAGACTGCCGAGACGATCATGAGCAATCACCCCGAAGCTCGTCGTGCCCGAATGCTGGCTCGGCTACAACGTAAGGTCGCAAAGAAATAAGTAAACTAAAGTCTCCCTATCACAATAATGAGTCGGGAGAAGTTCTGGTTAGATGACCCCGCCAACCTCTTTACCAACTGGAGTCGGTTCCTTCCCACGAATGAGATGACCGTTCCCGAAGCACTCAACGCAGTTGTGCGGTTCACGATCTATTCGTCGCTTCTTATTTCAGTGATTACCCAGAAGACATGGTACCTCCTCCTGGTCCCTCTCGTGATGTTTGCGTCTGTCTTTCTAGTCAAGATGTTCCCCACGACACAGATTCTTAAGGAGACGTTTTCGGGAACTGCACCCACCCGGTACGCTACTCCCACGGCATCTAACCCGTTCATGAACGTTTTGTTCACGGACTATGTTGATAACCCTGCTCGCCCCCCAGCCCCAAATATCAATGAACCGCATGTGAAGGAAAGTATTGACGAGGCCTTCTCGAAGACCAGCGATCTCTTCATGGACACGTCCAACAAATACGGACTAATGCAGTCGGCACGTCAGTGGATGTCCCAGGCGTCCACTACAATTCCCAACGATCTCGAGGGGTTCCAGAAATTTCTGAACCGCGACAACGTTTCTCGGAAACATGATTCGGAGGCCTATGTTGTGGCCAAGGGCTCCACATCTAAGCCTGATGGCTATCTATGAGTGAGTTCTTCAATCGCACCCGCATCCATGAGTGCACCCGTATGATGCCAACTCTTTCCATTCTTGTGAACGGCATAGGTGGGGAATCCCTCTATACCTTTCATAATCCCAGGGGGCACAGCCTTCTCCTCCACCTGAACAATACGAATACCCTTTGATTTATCACAGAACTCCTTCCACGCATCTTCAGAATTCACGCACGCCGGGCAACCCTGTTTATGAATACGAACAATCATGGGAACAGAGCGTGACATTTCTGCCATAACCATGCGCTGATCTGATGGTTTGGTGTATGACTTAGGGTCCTTAGGCATTGTTGTGTATTCCTATGAAATTAACTCAGTACACCGTCTTTCCAATCGGAACTCCGCCAGCGGGCATCGGGTCGGGGAGCCCACCTGCATCATTCTTGGGATAGGAATCAGGGACTTTACCGTGATCGCCTCCGTTAGGACCGACAGGGGAGTATCCACCCCGGAACTTGCGACGGTAGGTCTTGCGACGCAGAGAGCGACGAGACTTGCGTGTGCTCTTCTTTTTCGTCTGGCGATATTTTACCATTTATACATGTAAGAGAAAGAGTAATGATCCGCTCTGAAGTTATGGCATGGGCAGCGATCGTACTCATTATAGTCTTTGCGTTTGTCCTGATTCCCGTTCATGAACGGTTTGTGGATGCTCAGGGACGGTACACAGATGTATCTCCAAATGCTCCTCCCAGGCCTTCATGGATGAGCGGACCGTCGACGGGTTCGCTTGTAAGTGCTTCTGGAGTACGACCAGTGGATACGTCGACTGCCTATTCTCGCACAGCCCCTCCGATTAGACCGCTAGGAGCCCCCACCTCAAATATGGCATCAGCACCGGTAGGTGTGGGTGTAGGGACTGTACCCACAACATCTGCATGCTGGGAATTAGCGGATAGTACAGCTGGTAAATTCATAGATTGGCGTGTCTACCTGGATTTCATGACACAGATTAGTCCGAAGTTAGAGGCATGTACCCGAGGTTCACCTCCTCCACCAACCGGACCAACTGCTGCTCAGAAAGCATGTTTTGCGAACGCAGGGATGTATTTCTCGTTGGAGGAAGCACAGACGGCATGTGCGTCTGATAGTGCTTGTAAGGCTGTTGTTGGAGGTGCACCTGGACCGGTGACGAATTATACGAAGTTCAACGGAGATGCAAAGATTGTGAAGTTGGATTTAACCCCAGGGGCGGTCCCTCCAGGATTAATCGGAACAAAGGCATATGTTAAGAAATCGTGTAGCGGTTCATCCAATCTTTCGGTGCTTCCTTCCCCAACTGCGTCTGCCCCCCGTATATCCTCCACTCTGGGCGTAGGCGACCCCTCGCTCTCGGGAATGAATTCAGCTTACACATCAGGAATCCGCCCGCCGTCAGGAAGTCCATGGGAGGGACTCCAGGGACTGACAGAAATGGCATCAGTTCCTACGGATCCCTTTTTTAATGCTCAGACACGCCCAACGCCTCCTCTTGGAAATCTTCGACCGACAGAGCCCGATACGGGACTGTTTGGTCCAGGGCCCAACGTCCTGCGTAAGAACTTGATGTCGTGCACGTGCGCATCCCAGGCTGCGGGATGCTCCGTTCACCCTCGACGATAATTTGATATCTATTAGTAATAGTAATAGTAATGAAGTACATGCTCATCGGACTCATTCTTGTCCTGGTAGGCGTGCTCTTGTTCATGCCAGCACGCGAAGGACTAGATAATGCTGTAGGATGCCCCACAGCTGGTCAGGGTATCACGAGCGTCAAGCAGAGCGGTGGACAGAATATACGTTTATATACCCAGACAGAGTGCACTGGAATTGGAGGAAACTGGGTTGGAAACGGAATTCGTGATTGGGGGATGAAGACAGATCTCGTAGGAGAATGCTACGGTGTCCCTGGAGGAAAGAACGTCTCCTTCTGCAACCAGTCTTCTCCTCCGTCTTCCGGAGCGTCGACAGCGGCCGGCGTTAGTCCTCCAGTTCCTATAAATCCTCCAAAACTTGATGGAGACTGGAGCGTAGGAGGAACAAGCACCACGGGCAAAATTGTTCAGACTGGAAATTCTTGGGCGCTCACACCTTCATCGACAGCGTCGGGGTGGTCTTTGGTTACAGGAACGTTTACGTCCGATAAAGGAGGAAACCTGGTATACACTACACCCAGCGGACCCCTCAATATGACATTCAGTGTAGATGTAGATGGAAAGATGATCACTGGAAGCAACGGTGGAACATTTGCACGTGTCGTAGCCCCCCCGCCTCCGCCTCCCCCGCCTCCGCCGCCGCCAGCGCCAACGCCAGCGCCAATGCCGCCTGCCCCCTCCTCCAACGAAACGCTAATGGGAACCTTGATCAGTCTTCTACAGCAGGATATCACTAGCCGTGCATCTCTCTTGAACACCGCAAACAATCCCAAAGTCCCAGTAGGATCCCTGCTCACCCAGACCACGGTGGTTCCGAACGGAACGATTCCAGGACCTTCGACTGCATCGATGACGATGAGCCGGGGCCCGTATGACGAAGTTCCGAAGAGTTCGCTGGTGCCATGCACATGCCCTACCTATTCTATGAGCTGCCCTGTTCACTCTGGATCCCAACCGTGCTCCACCACGCCAGGGGAAGCAGGAGACACAATTTCAGCCCTCTCAAAGGCCCAGGATCAGTATGATATCATGCGACCGTTCAATAATTCGGAACGTGACGTCCCTGGATTCTTAAACACGTTTAGTGCGTTTGGGTGATAGTATATAATAATGTTCGGACTCCATAACCATCGTGGAAGTTGCTGGGTGAACGCCGCACTTCAAGGATTGTTCTCATGTCCGGTATTGGTAGACCGATACTCTGAGCATGAAGAGGTAGACAAGGAAAACCCCGTAGATGTGTGCCTGGAATCTATCTACCGTAATCAAGGGACCACGGGTCTGCGTGAGTTCTTTGAGGTGATTAAGACCACTTACCTCCCCGCCGGTGAGAATATCGGAGACAGCCACGAACTTATCGTCCATCTCTGCGACAAGCTGTCGTGGCTTGACAATGCGTTTCGGTTTGAGACGGGGGATCGTATTGAATGTGGAGGCTGTAAAGTAGTCCAGGTCGAAAAGACAACAGCTATCGACGTCAACCTTGTTCCTTCCAGGGCTGGAATTCCGCTACTGGATGCGATACATGAATACGTGAGGCCACAAACGATCTCGGACTGGAAATGCGATAAGTGCTCTCATCTCGGGTGCACGAAGCAGGTTCTGTTTGGGACGTTTCCTAAGGTTCTAATGTTCTGGTCTACCACGCCGATCGATTATTCGAGTTTATTGGTGTTGAACGGAAAGAAGTATTTTCTGTTTTCCGTCGTGTGTTTCAATGGAGGTCATTGGTGGACTTATGCGAGGAAACTCCCGCCGGGACATGCGTGGTATGTTCTTGATGATATGAATGTCCGAGAAATGGACTCCAAGAAGTTCCCTGTCGATCGCACGATGCGTGTCCTGCTTTATTTCCTATATGAAAACTAATGAGTCAACCCGACCTCCCGGCAATCCTGACACTTGTGGCTGGTGTTATCGTCATCGTTGTCATGTTGATGCTAGCAGTCACGGACTTTCTTGGGTTCGTAGCGTTTAGTATTCTCATAGCCGTAATCTCATTCGTCCTCTATTATTTTGGATTTATCACGCTTTCAGTCACGCCGAGGGAGCTGGATGTGACCTACAATGTAAACCCGTTTGCGAAAGGGCAGACTGCGTCTGTTCCAGCCCCCACTCTCAACGAAGTGTTCTATATCTCTGATAATACGTTCACCTATGAGCAGGCGCCCCTAGTATGCAAAGCGTATGGAGCCGAAATTGCGTCTTACAGCCAGGTTGAGCAGGCGTACAACGCTGGTGCAGAGTGGTGTGGATACGGCTGGTCTGACGGGGGAATTGCTCTTTTCCCTACCCAGCAGGCGACATGGGAGAAGATGCAGAAGGATACAGACCCCGCAAAGCGGATCAAGTGTGGTCGCCCTGGTGTTAATGGCGGATACTTTGAGCCCAAGACAAAGTTTGGAGTGAACTGCTACGGCACTCGCCCGAAGAAGCCTACTGGAACTGTTCCGTCTACCGACCCGATGATGGATAAGCTGATGGCGATTCTCAAGAAGAATCTGTCGTCTTTCGTTGTCCAGCCCTTCAATTCAAAGATGTGGGCCAAGAACCCGGCACTCAATATCCAGTCTTCTCAGACAGCTACGCCATCTGCTTCCCCCGTCCCAGGTGCGACGCAGCCTACGACCACCCAGACTACAACTCCCTCGTCTCCGGCCGTAACCTCCACGCTGCTGAGTGCAAAGCCGTCGGTCCCCGAGGCGCCCAAGACTGCTCCGACAGTAACGTCTACATCGTCGTTTACCGAAATAACTGGAACCGACCCGGTTGGAATTATCAGCGATCTGTTTAACAATCTAGAACAGACTGCATCAAATTTTATCAACTGAATAGATAAGATAAGATATAAGATGAGCACGTGGAATCCCGACGATGCGCATGTCCTACAATCCCGCTGGATGTTCCAGACGCCAGTGAACGCCCAGGACGCTCCTCCTCGCACCCCGTTTGTGGGTTCGTTCAACGTCCCGCTTGCCCGTGAACGCCTCCAGCCCAATAATTTCCAGTGGCTTCTATACCGCCCCCAGGAACATGTGATTCCGCCATTCGAGTATTTCAAGAACACCCGTGCTCCGTCTCGGGTTATGACGTCCACGAATTTTCACTACCCCAATAAGTAATAGCATGATTGAAGTCGCTCTGTTTACTGGTGTCGGATTGCTAGGCTATATCCTAGCTACCCAATACAAGGATGAACCCGTCGCACGCGAGCGGTTTACAGATGCGGCCATTACGTCATCCGCCATCACGCAAAACGACAGTGTCACATACTCCCAGGACCAGGGACATAATAACATGGTGCCCTTTTTCGGAGCAAAGGTGACCCAGAATATGCGAGCCAATGCGAACTCGTCAATTCTCGATACATACTCTGGAACTGGAACTGATTATTTCCAGAAGCGTGAAGTCCAGTCATTCTACGACGTTGTTCCTGGTCAGGGATTGCCGTTCGGCAACCAGAACGAGTCTGATTTCTTCCAGTCCCGTATGGTTGCCGGAAAGAACATGCACAACGTATCGCCGATTGAGCAGGTGCGTGTCGCCCCGGGCATCAACGACGGATACAACAATCTCGGGTCGGGTGGATACCAGCAATTCAACGCTACACAGGAATTCGCCAAGCCTCGTACCACCGACGAGCGCCGGGCGGCGAATAAGCCCAAGTTGTCGTATGATTCCCCTGTGATTCCTGGATCGCATTACATTACTCAGCCTGGGCTACAGGCCCCAGTCCTCAAGAACCGCCCAGATACGTTCCAGGTTCTTACGGACGATAAGGGGGAGTTGATGTATTTGAATACTACGACGGGTGCCCAGGTCGCTCCGGCCAGTTTTCCGCAGCAGATGTTCAAGGAGCAGCAGCGTGAGACAACGAATACCGAACATTACGGTGCGGGAGGTGCGGCGTTCACGTTTGCCAATTACATCCGTGAATTCACGGAGCCATTTGAGCAGTTCATGAAACTCACAGTTGGCGAATGGGCTGGTCCTGGTGGCGGTCAGGGCGCAGCCACCGAGGGATCTTACCTTGTGGACCAGTATCTCCAGGCGTACACGAACCCTGGGCGTGAACTGTCGTCTATGACGAATTACACAGCGCCCGGTAATATCCAGGTGAATGCGGGCGAGGGACAGGCTGGTGCCGTCAAGGTGAATAAGGACGAGGATATGATGATCAATGTTCGTCAGTTCGTAGATCCTGCCAATATTGTGGCGACGGGTGCGTCGGTACAGCAGCAGGGAACATACCGGTTCAACGAGCAGAACCCGCAGGATCAGCAGCTGAAGAACATGGACCCCGCTATCTTGGATGCATTCCGTTCAAACCCGTATACGCAGAGCCTTACGAGTGTAGCATAAGAATAAGAGAGAATGGAGATTGGGGATGCTCTACAGTCTCTATTATACGGTCAATTAACTGTGGATATACGGAATCCTACGTATATCGAACAGCTTGAAATTGTAAGAGTCATTGTGGCTAATCCAGGGGCTACTCGGAGATTGAAGATCGTCGGCGACGTCCACCCGTGGGTGTCGATGTTGCTGAAGAACGTGGACGAGCGGGCGAAAATACGCGGCGAGAAGACGGATCAGAAGGCAAAACTGGAGTCGGGATTGGAGTCGGAGCAGGCGCAGGCGCAGGCGTCGCTGCCGGCGCAGGAAAAGGTATCGACTCAATAAGTTTCTGAGATTCTTGGAGTAGTTGATTCGGCTGTCCATCTGTGGGCTTCGGCGGAATGAATCCATTGAGATGATCGTCTGCGGCCTTTCGCAGAAATTCATACTGTCCACGTTCCTCCGATCCAGGCGGGAACGTTTCAATTTTCTTGGCAACGACGACATACGCTTGGTTGAGGGTAGGTTTGTCCGCTGTGACCAACAGAACATCAAGAAGGTTCGCACGACTCGACGTATAGGCAGCAATCCGCTCCTGGATACTTCGTGTTTTCAGTTCGTCTTTCGTTAGAAAGTTCAGAGTGTTCAGAGTTGACTGGTTCTTGAGAATCTCGGCAGGTGTCACTGGTTTCACTGGAAGAATCATGTGACTCGCATACGCTACTCCGAAACAACATACTGCGGAACCAGCGGTTAAAGCGGCGATCATTATGTATAGCACAAAAACAATTATGCGTCTCGTGGACGATGGAACACTCATGCGTGTCCAGAACAATCTCCTGCACTCCAAAAATATTCATAACCTTCATGGGTCATGGTGGTTTAATGTATTGATGTTCCTGCTTGTCGGAGGGGTATTCGCCTTCTTTCTCCAGACGCAGTATACGTCTACCAAATATATCATCGAAGCGGAAGCGACTCGTAAGGACATTCCGTTCAAAGAGAATTCGTTCCACAATGCTGTGCGAAATCGTATTGATATGTAATAACAAATGACTCGTCGTGCCGATCTTTTGAAACTGAAATTTGAGATGGCGTATCGTGGTATGCCGAAAGACAAGGCAGAAGCTCGGTTCACGGAAATTGTAGCCCCCGTCCCTGCCCCGGCTCCTTCACCTGCACCCCCGCCCACACCAGCACCTGCACCAGCAAAGTAATTCTACAAAACGGATTGGTTTGACTTCAGAGTGGAATCAACTCATCCAACTCCAAATGAATATCTTCTTCCTCCACTGGAATCCTCGCAAATGCGCCAAATATCACTGCGACAAACATGTAGTAAAAATGATCGTAGAATCCTGTCAACTTCTATATACCTGTCACTGGGTTCACTCGGAGTCTCCGCCCTATCTTGATTGTGCTCCAAACGGAGGATACAAACCGACACACCGTAAACATCCCTGTGCAATCTGGCTGTGTGAATCACTCGATAATTATCGGTGGCTCGTTAAGCTCACGCACGCACTTCTCGCCGAGTATCAATTCCGCTACGGTGATCGCATCCACGCATGTGAGAAGCATCTGGACTGGCTGAGCGCAGTGTATCCTGTGGGTCTTGTATCCCACGGGATGACCTCGCCCCGATGTGCGATGCCCGAGGAGTACAAAGCAGTAGGCGATGCAGTGGAGTGTTACCGGGCATACTACATCGGCACAAAGCTTGGTTTCGCAACCTACCGAAAACGCCACCGACCTCATTTCTTGCCCAAGTATAATGAGTGAAGGCGGTGCTAAAATATCCGTAACCGCTGCAGCAGCTTCTCAAAATCTTGGTATGCGAGCAAAACGTGCTAAGAAAACGGTAGCTTCACGTCGCAATTCCGAGTCGGATGTATCCAAGGCTCTTCCCGCTACAGGAGCCAAGGGCATTGAGAATCTGAAGGCTCGTGCCGAGAAGGCGAAGGGAACTGTCGCTGCGAAATCGGATGTATCCGCCACAACTCCCGCTGCAGTATCTGATGACGCTGTGTGCTCACCATCAACCAATCCAGCAAAGATACCTCTACCGGCTGGATGGGACTCAACGATCGACCCTGCTACAGGTGCTCCATATTTTTACAAAGAGGGCGAGCCTGTAAAGACCGGGTGTGGAGCAACCTGGGAAGTTCCTACTCAACCTGCGTCGGCAGTCGTATCGACACCCTCGCCAGACGCAAGTCTGATTGAGAAGGCCGTTGCCGGAGAGAAGGGTCTGAAGACCCAGGCAGTCGATACGATGACCGATGTGGCCAAGCTAGAGTTCCCCCCTGAACTTACCGGGTGGTCCCGTGTAAACGTCCCACCCACAGACTTTGACTGCCTAGTCCACTCGATGCTCATTGCGATAAGTCCCACCTTCCGCAAGCAGCCCCTCGCCGTGCGTAATACGATTGCTAGCAAGTTCCGTCGTGACGGTCTTTTTTCCAAGACCGAGGGGCTTACCGATGAGGAGGCCAAGCGTATTGCGGCCAACCAGACGTATCTCCAGACCTCTGAGCTCGAGAAGTTTGCCAAGCAGCACGGTCTCAACTTTTTGATTGTGGCCAAGACGTCGGGAGCCGTTCAAGCAGGTATAGTGAAGACCAAGGAGAAACTCCCGGGGCAGAAGGAGGCAAGTGTTCTGGAAGGAAAGGCGGGGGCGCCTGTATACGTGATCTACAACGAGAACCAGAACCACTTTGAGGCCGTGCACGGACCGTCGGGGGAGTATTCCATGCCGTACGACGAAGCCATCAAGATCGCTAAGAATTTCCATAAGGACGAACCGAAACCGTCAGAGGCAGTCCCTCCGCCCATGGCTCTAGATTCTGCCCCTGCCCCGGCCCCTGCTCCTGCTCCTGCTCCGGCTCCGGCTCCGGCTCCAGCTCCGGCTCCTGCTCCGGCTCCTGCTCCGGCTCCTGCTCCGGCTCCTGCTCCTGTTCAAGCCCCTGCGGTGGACGGTCCTCCTCCGAAAACAGACGATTTTGGGTTTATCAAACTCACGGATAGTGTAGATCCCCCGGATGTGATTGTCCATAATTTTAAACTTAATCGTGACGGAGACACTCTGAAACCCTCTATGCAACTGATGGGATCTGACCCCGCCACCCCGAAAATTGAATCGCTGAAAACAGAGACTCGGGAACGAACTCGTGCCGAAAAGAAGGTCTTGAAGCGTAGTGATGGAACAATCGTTCCTGCGGACAGTGTGATTTTGGGAGCTTACACGGATATGGAAATTCCTCTATTCCATTTCGCAACCGATGTAGAAAAGTTCCTAGACGATCCGAACGTTGTTTCATCTACTTCCCAAACAATTCTCCCACCAGCAAGTCCACTCTTGAAAGGGTTTGTTGTTGACTCTACCGGTGCGATCACCTTCAATCTCAAGAGTCCGATCTCCGAGATCACGTTTTCTCCTACATCTGCCCAGTTCAATAATTTTTCAGTAGGCCCTGTCGGCAACAAAGATCACCGTGCGGCACTACACGGATTCCTAGTGACTCCTGTCACGGTAACCATTAAGGGACGTGGACCTGTGCAACTCAAATCAGGATTCGAAATGGTATCTGTTCTCACGGGAACGCTAGGAACAGCACCCCCCGGCGGCCCTGAGGTAAAACCAACCGTTCCAACAACGCCACTTCTTGAAGCTGCTGCTCCGCCCACGGCTACGGCTGCTCCTGCGCCCGCTGCTCCGCCCACGGCTACGGCTGCTCCTGCGCCCGCTGCTACCCCCACGGCTACGGCTGCTCCTGGGCCCGCTGCTCCGCCCACGGCTACGGCTGCTCCGCCCACGGCTACGCCCGCTCCAGAACAGACACGTGGACGTTCGACAGATGTAAAAGTCAGTCCAGATGCCGTAGGAGCAATGGCTGCTCGTAGTTCGTCACCTCCTCCTGCCGAAGCTCCCTCTCCATTCGCTACCGTAGTGGGTGTTAATCCCGATGCGGTTGGAGCGATGGCTGCCCGCTCTGCGTCTCCTCCCCCACCTGGAGAGAAGACTGATGCAACAAAGACATTGGCGCAGGATATGGCATTTCAGTCATCCGAGCTTATCAGGATGGAGGCCGCACGTGATAAGGCCGAGGCAGATATTGCTGGGGCGGGCGATGTGTCTCCCCAGCGGCGTCTACAGCTCATCAATGAAGCCCAACAAAGGAAGAAGCTTGCCGCACAAGCAAGGAAGAAATGGGAAGCGATTGCGAAGAAGGTAATGGATGCTGCCGAGAAGGATCACGAGCAGGTGAAGAAGGCCCATGCCAAGTACATGGCCACGCTAAAGCAGATGAAGGCCGCTGCAAAGGCGGCGAACGATAAGGTAGCGAAACTGGAGAAGGAGGCAGCGGCTGCTAAGGATGCTCTGGACAAGGAAGTTGCCAAGGGCGATAAGTCCACCAACAAGCGGAAGGAAGCTCTGGCCAAGATATCTGTCCAGGCAGCCAAAGATGTAATCAAGGCCAAGGCGGAAGCCACAGAAGCAGGTGCAGATGCCGCACTCTGGTCGAAGGACGAGCAGAAAGTCAACGAAGGTTTAGCTGCTTCGGCTGCGAATCTAGAAGAGGTCCGTAAGGCGGCGAAAGACCCCCGTTACGTCTCCCCAAAGACTGCGGCTACAGCAGCCCCCGCCCCGTCTCCGGCGCCGTCTCCGGCCCCATCTCCGGCCCCGTCTCCAGCTCCAGCTCCAGCTCCAGCTCCAGCTCCAGCTCCAGCTCCAGCTGACACTCGGAGCCTCATGCAACGGCATATTGACAAGGGACTATCACCAGCTATGCGTGCTGCTCAAGGCCTAGCCCCGGCTCCGGCTCCTCCCGCCGATGTTTCCAATCCGATGCGTGATACCCCAGCCCCGGCTCCAGCCCCGGCTCCTCTACGCCTCGTGAACCCTCTTGCCCCAACTCCCGAAGGCCTAGCTGCTCGTGCAGCCGCCGAGGAACGCCTAGGACTGGGTGACCGTGGAACCCTTGGATCTCCCATTACTCCTCAAGTGAACACTCCACTAACCCAAGGCGAAGTTGCCCCTCCTGTTACTGCTTCCATCGACCCTGCTCTCGCTGCGTCTCTAGACGCCTTCAATCCAAATGCTGCTCCCGCCCCTGCTCCTACTGTCACTCCCCCTACAGTTGGAACCTCCGTCCCCGCACCAACAGTGGCCATTGATTCGGGCGTCATGACGTCTCTTGACCAGTTCGCTCCTCGTCGTCCGAGGTATACTGCTCCCGTCACTGAACTTGCTACTCCTCCCGTGACCCCCACTCCCACGAATATCACCGGAACCATAGACGAGAACTTTGATAAGACATTCCGTGAAGCAGTCATACAATTTATGAAGAGTGTGGATTCAGATCTGAATCTCAAACTCATCAACGATGAGAATGTAGATGAGGCATTCAAGGACAAGCGTCTATCCTCGTATATCGCCGATGTCAAGAAGAACCACCGGGGGCAGACGTTTACGCTACAGTTCCCTGACCGTGAATTTGTGAAGTCCAGTGCCGCCAAGGGAACCGGATGGAATGCTGGGGGCGGAGATTGGGAGATCCCAGCCGAACGCAAGATGGGTGGAGATATTGTCTTTATCTCCATCGACAAGTTCAAGTATGGATCCACGCTCGTCAAGGAGAAGAAGACTGGCGGAGTTCGCCCGACTGGACCGACCTTCCGGTTCGAGTTTGAGCTGAATTACCCGCAAGAGAAAGTCGGCGGACGTCGGCGTTCACTTAAGCGGCGTCGGAATCCCGCTGCTCGGAAGACGGCGCGTCGTTAAGATGTACCCTGTCACGTAGGAAACAAACAACAGATTGAACCATGTGACATAGGGAGGTAGCTTATAGAGAACTAAAGCTCCCAGCACCGTGAGAATCATATAGAGAGCGTCCACCACCAGAACCCACTCACTTCCCTTCATTGTCGTATACGATTTCATGAGGTCCATGATATCGTTTTCGCCAGCAGGAATGAGAGGAACTAGAAATAGTCCAAACAGAATATCGTGAACCATCTGCACCGCCACAACGACAATGAGGAAGAAGAGGAGATTGTAAGACCCTCCGATGGCATATGTGACAAGCTGGGCGAGAACGAAGCCAATAACCATAGAGGATACGTCCAGGACATACGCAATCACTCCAAACTTGTCATACCAGGTATTGATAGGACCATCACGATCAGCAGTATACCTCCACACAAACAGTCCAGCGGTATCAACGACCGCCGCCGATGCGAGAGATGCCAGGAGAAGCTTACCGTCCCAAAATTTACGAAGATCCATTGTTTTATATAGATAATAGATGTTCGTGGTTCTTGTTGGAGGACATATAAATCAACGTGATAAGTTTTATGAAGATGTCATGGCAAGTTGGGCGATGCCGCATATCGTATGGGCGAATGATCGTCGATCCTTCTACTATATTGCCGATCTCTTCGTGCATTTCGGGGGGAGTATAAAAATTCCACAGGGCAAGAGGTTCATCACATGGAGTGGAGACAATCAGGAAACCGTTCATCGTGTCTATAAAACTCTTGGTCTAGAATAATGTTCAATATCCTTTGGGTCTTTGGAGGATTTCTGGTCGGCATGACCGTGACCACAATATTCGTGCCGCCACAGACAAAGAAGAAGATGGTCCCCGATGTCCACAATCCCGCTATCGTTTTCCGCAATCCTGATATTGAGAACGGGTGTTTCCGTGCGACGGCTTACCCCGTCCAATGTACAGATAGCATTGATTTTCTGAACATGTAACAAGCAATAGAATGAATCTAGCTCAGATTCTCAAGAAACCAGAAGCCAACTACTTCTTTTCATTTGTTGTCGGCTTGGGACTCGCTGTCCTGATGTTCCATCGACCGCAGACTGAAGTAGAAGTATCTGCTATTCCTCCCTCGGAAATCAGGGACATGGTGACTAGAGTCGATGGAAAGTGTTATCGCTTCCGAGTGGAGGATGCGTCGTGTCCGGCGGCGAGAGTTTCGCTCTAATAGATATACAAATGGACGCCACCCCCCTTGATCAGCTGATGCCTACAGGAGGATCGCAGCAACCTGCTATGTCCCTACCTGCCGCCACTACTTACCCGCAAATGGTAACGCCAGGAACGTCTTCGGCTATCTATACTCCTCCTCCCCCCACTCAGGTCAATCAGTTTAACCCGGGTGCCGCAATCACCGTCCTGAAATCCATCATGACGTATGTCTCCATCTTTGCCGCCATCTTCCTCATTTCGCTGACGCCCGTGCAGTCTCTGTTCCTTCGCTACATCCCGAATGCCTATGGAGGTTCGGGTGTCGTCTCGCTGACAGGTGCGGCGTGCCTCGGTGGGCTTGGTGTAGTGCTAGTCTATATTCTCCAGATGATCCTGCAGCCCCTCGTCTAGTATAAATCGGATCTCTTATTCTGTTGAACTACAGTAAGCATGTTGCAACCAATTCTTGACAAGAACCGGAGTCGGTCTAGAGGACCAGAATACGATCCGATCGCAGCCGTGTTTGATCGCATTCTTCTTGGCCCCGGATTTCATTTAAATCCAACCTTTGTGCGGAGACACAACGTCACACATATCGTGAACTGTGCGGAGAAATCAGCCTGCCCTGCGTGGGCGTCTACACATGTCGGACCGAGCGCATACATTGCTCTGGGTGCCGAAGATACGATAGGGTTTCCGCTCATTAAAGATTACTACCCTACGTTTGAAAAGGTTATGGATATGTTCCTGCGTGAACCGACATGCAAGTGCGTGTATGTTCACTGTGTGGCAGGAATGAACCGTTCGGCAACGCTCTTGGCAGCGTATCTCCACAGAAGGTTCGGGATTCCAATGGAGAAAGTCGTGGAGGTCATGGCCAAGCAGCGACCGTGCGTCATGACGAACCCTTCTTTCGTAGAACAACTGGAAGAATTTGCCCGTAAGTAAGTAAGAAGTAATGTGGAAAAGCGTTCAATCCTCACTTGTATCGGCGGGCGATAATCCTGTCGCTGCCGGAAATGCTATTCTAGACAAAGCGCTTGGTCCGTCATTTGATTATCTCCAGACGATCCAGTCTCCGGAAGATAAGCGTGTAGGCACCGATGGAACGTTGTCCCAGGTGGTGACCAACGCCACTGCTATTTTTGGCTATGTAGACAATTTGATCGTAGGACCGAAAGTCGGAAATCAATTTTTCAAGGATACGGGTGGAATGTGCCGTCTACCGGGAACAAAGGACAAGGACGGGAATGACAAAGGCGACGGCGAAGTTGTTCCTCGGTCCTCCTACACGAACAACAAATTGGGAGGAGACGATGCGGCGGCGGTTCTAGGTGAGAGTTTTCAGAAAGCGGTGAAAGGCAACGGGTTTGACGGTATTATTCCGGGAGCAGGTGGCGACTTGGCGGCTATGAATCCCCTGAAAATCATGAATGGACTTGTCTTGGACGGAATTCCGCCCTGCCAGCCTTGGACGTGTCCCGTAACCGATATTCAAACAGGTGTAGCTCAGGGCAATCAAACAAAGTTCTTAGCCACCTCATTGGAATTCAATATGAGTCCGTGCACGGCTTCCACTGCCGCTGAAACTGCTAATCTTATGGCGATCATCAAAGCTGAGAAGAAGGCGTCCGAGAAAGTAGCCAAGGATGCGGCAGATGCGGCGGCGGCAAAGACTAAAGCGGAAGAAGCCGCAAAGGCAAAGAAGAACGCAAAAGGACTCAATCCAGGTGAGAAGTATGCGAACTTCCAGGAGAATTTGTATCAGGCGCCTGTTGAAATAGACTATATTGATTCTGGGTCCGCTGCGACTCTTGCTGTTGCCTTTGCGATTTTTATAGGATACGTTCTCTTGAAGAATGATTGAATGAACAGACTTACAGGTGAAACTCCAAGCACATCAAATAATGTCCTCGGACGTTTTCAAGGTTAAGAAATCTCGGGATGGAACTGCAAAGGGAAGGGAGATTGGAACCCTGGATTCCCTGCACGAACGGTATGTAGACGAACTCCAACAGGGTTCGTCCGATGAATCGGTCCGTGCACTGGAAACTAGACACAGAGAACTTACCCAAGAACTCTCCGGAAAATTCAGTCCTTTCGTATTTGAAGATGTCATGCGGCAATCTAGGTTACAGGCAGAACACGATGCGCTCGTACAAACCATTTCGGATGCGAGGGAGAAGTGCGATATTCAGAAATATTACCTGGAAAGCGGAGACCTCATGCTGGATTACTATGCGCCCCCCGGCAAAAAGACAACGTCCAAGGTAGATTTCGGATCCAGGATCCCCGGGACGTTCGATAAACTGTTTTCTGTCACGGAGATGTCGGCGGGGCCGTCCAAGAAAAAGATGTTTGACGAATACCTTTCCCGTCGTGGTCTGTCCAACGGCTTGAATATTGCCGAGAACGCCGATAATATCAAGAAGATGGCTGAGCACTGTGCACCGTGTAATATTCCCAGGGAAGAGATCACATCCGAAGGTATTCTCGTATGCCCCAAGTGTGGATCGGAAGAGTATGCCCTCGTTGTCTCTGATTTCCCCAGTTTCCGTGATCCGCCGAAGGAGCGCAACAATTATGCATACAAGAAGCAGAACCATCTGAACGAGATTCTGAACCAGTTCCAGGCGAAGGAAAGTACAGAGATCCCAGAAGATGTGATGAACGAAGTCATTTGCGAGATCCGCAAGAGACGCATCGATAACATTGCTCTCCTGACCGAACAGAATATCCGTGAAATCCTCAAAAAGCTTGGGAGGAACCGGTATTATGAACACGCCGCTCACATCCTGTCTAGGCTGAACGGTAATCCCCCGCCCACGATTACACCGGAGATCGAGGACAAGATCCGGGCTATGTTCCAGGAAGTGCAGGCACCCTACCTCCTCTACTGTCCCGACGAACGCAGGAATTTCCTGTCGTATTCGTATATCATCTACAAGTTCCTGGAGCTGCTGGAGCTGGACGAGTATAAGGTCCACTTCCCGCTTCTCAAGTCTCGTGATCGACTGATTCAGCATGACACAATCTGGAAGAAGATTTGTGAGTATCTTCAGTGGGAGTTTATTCAGTCAATCTAAGGAGATGCGACTCCTGAGAATACCATCCGTTCGCACCGCTGTGAATATCCATGACACTCTTGAACACATACTCATACTTCCTCGCTACATTGAACATGTCGTACAGACGCACTGCACGTTCACGAATGTAAGTCCGGTCAAACTTTCCGTCCACCGCCATCTGGATTCCTAGACAGTAGTCTTGTAGCGTATGGCAATTGAGTCCAGTCTTGAACGGCTCTACTGTCTCCGTCTGTGCACCGTAATCGGTGGTAAGAGCCGGGGTTCCGCACAACTGGGCCTCGACTACCACGCCGCAGAATGGCTCAATGAACATTGTGGGAGCCAGGAGAGCTTGGAGAGATCCAAGGTATTCTCCTCGTTCTAGTCCGCTGATTGGGGGTTTGTAGACGATATTGGGGCATACAAGGAACGGGGTAGGATTGCCCTGTCCACAAAGAATGAAACGAATATGGGGCATCCGCCTGGCCATTTCTACGATAATGTGACAGCCCTTCCCATCATAGATACGACCAAAGAACCCGACCGTATTGATCTGGGGAGTCATGGACAGGGGCCATTCGACCGAATCAAAGTAATTGGGAACCACGAACCAGTAATTTTGCCCCCACTTCTTTTCGAGACCAAGAACCTGATGGAGCCACGCATAACTTTCAAAGACCCGATAGTTACGTTTCGAATCGTTTTATCCGATCCCGCTCTCACACACAACCATATCGAGTCCATCAAGCGCAGCATCGTGGGATGCTCCAAAGGGAAGACAGACAATATCGGTCTTGGTGCTACGGTAATTCTCTTGGAGAAGAGGGCGTAGGCGGGCGTTGAATTCCTTGTAAAGAGGAGTAGACCAGTTGCCCAGATCGCCAATGAACGTAGTATGATCTTCCAGTTTCTTAACAACGTCTGCGTGCTTCATTTCGGGATGTAGCTGTTTATAGGACATGACTCGCAGGATATCCCATTCCTCACGGGACATGAGCTCAATCTCCTTTGTTGCCTTGGTTTTTGATCCTTCTACGCCGTAATGATAGACTTCGAATCCTCGGGACATCATCATCCGGGGGAAACGGAGAACCTTGCCAGTGTATGCACAGTGACTGAAATCGTTGTTGGTGACGGTATGAGGCAGAGCCAGAATGTGGAGGCGAATTGCCGATGCCATTTACATACTGTTGACCTGGCATACGTAAATGGCGGGAAATGGGGTTTCATTCATCATCCGTGCCCACAACGAAGAGGCTACGCTCGAGAGGTGTGTGCGGTCGCTCGCAGGTGTAAGATTTCTTCACGAGATTGTCCTGATCCTTCATCGGTGCACGGACAAGAGTTCTGAGATCGCAATGACCCTAGCGCTTGAGAACGACAATGTGCGGGTTCTATCATATGACAATGCCGTGTCTAGGGCGGGATATGAGACTCTAGCCACAGATATTAATTCTCCTCACAGTTTTATTCGGTATTCAAACTGGTGTGTCCAGCAGGCGAAGTATACATGGGTATTCAAGTGGGATGCAGATTTCGTGGCGTCTCCCGTGCTTCTCAATTTCATGAACTCGATCGTCTGGGAGGAGAAGAATATGCACATCTCGGTCGTAGCGAAGAATGGGACAACTAGCAACCGGGAAAACTACTTGTGTGGAGGTCCTCGGGTATTTACCAAGCATGTGTTCTGGGAGGACAATCGATTCTCTCCGGGTGCCGAATTCTGGCATTTCTCGAATGAGATGTGTATCCATCATGAATCGGAACTAAAAGATCTCAAGGCATACTGGACGGAGCCGGCATGGTATCTAACAGAAGATTCAGACGAAGCTCGATTGGTCAAGAGTCGTATGGATCGTCTGACTGCCGATTTTGGACCTGAACCTCCAGGTCTAGCCCGGGCATCCAACCCCGAATGCGATCCTATTTTCAAGACAATTGTGTCGGCAAATGAGTGTATGGGTCCAGACTATGTAAACATGTTCAGTTGAAAACGGAACTGTATTAGAGCCTGGAAGGACATACAACAAAATGAAGCCCCGTTTCAGTGCCTCCGATGTCGCATCTCTCCTCGGTTTGAATCCCTACCGCAGTAAGAATGAGTCGCTCCTCAAGGTTCTTACTACGATGCCCAAGTTCAAGTCCGTGATTCTGGGTGTCAAGGATACGATGGGCGCCCGAACGGAACGGGAAGTTGTAGCCCAAGCAAGTGGGCCAGCACTGCAGGCTATGTGGGCATCGGTGGATATGGCGTGTGGAGCCACCTCCGATTACCAGATGGAGAAGGCGATCACAACATTCAAGCAGACTCATATTCGGCAGGTTGTTCAGGAGACGCTGGAGGGTAAGCGGATACCTACAACTCCGGCACTCCAGGAGGCCGTGGCCCGTGTGATTGCAGGCCAGATGGATGTTGCGACGGAGACAGCTCTTCTGTGTGCAAACCCCGAGGTGGCTGCCAAGATCGAGCAGACGCAGGAGCACCAGGCTCTAGCCAGCGAAATCCAGAAGCGGCGGGGGACTCGGCTGGAGGATAAGGCCGAGAACGAGCACGCAGTCTCTACGGGCATTCAAGTCACGGACCGCAATACGTTCGTGGACTTTGAGTGTGATTCTTACCGTCTCATCGGGTATCTCGACGGGATTCAGGGGGACAAGGTCGTGGAGACGAAGAATCGTAAGCGGTTCTGGACAACTCCGCCAGCGTATGATTTCATCCAGCTGCGGTGCTATATGTTCATGAAGGGAAAGAAGGACGGCGTTCTGCTGGAGAACTTCCCCGGTCGTGGTCCCAGGACAACGGCTCTTCCGTGGGACGACGATGCCTGGAACCTGATTCACGAGGGTCTCTGCAGCGTAGCCAGCACGATTGCGAATGTTACGGAAGAGGATGCACACTCACTTGCGCAGTCGGTATTTGCGACGATGAAGGGTTAGAACCTTGCGAGTCCGGGACCGAGTCTTCCGACCTCCCCGCTTTAAGAACAGGGACCGTCCGTTGTAGATAGAGAACAGTGTCCCCGCCTTAATAACATACGTCCCGCCAGCAGCAAGATTGACAATCCTGTTGGACTTGAATTTTCCTTGTTTGGTGAGTTCCCCTGGAAAATCTGCCGTAATCGTGATTTCGGAATCCTTTATGAGCTGGTTCGGCACAAACTTCCCTTCGCCTAGTTCGTATACTGCCATTATGTATACTGGCGAAAATGGATCGCAGCCATCTATGGTTGGTTTGGAGCATCAAAATGAACAGACTACTCCATACCATCTTTCTCGAGAACAAGGACAACAGGAATCTCTGGGACACGTTTGAAGGCGAGTGCCAGAAATTCTACAATGAACCAGCACACAGCTTCACGGAAATGCGAGTGCGGGATAACAAGAAAGTCCGGGGAGATATCTTTGAAGAGTTCTGCGTGCTCTACCTCAAACATATCAAGGGATACGACGACGTGTGGCTGCTGGCTGATGTCCCAGACACAATACTGGCAGACCTGGGAATGAAACGGCCGGATGTGGGCATTGACCTTGTTTGCCGTCGGGGAGCACTGTATTCGGCAGTCCAGTGTAAGTACAAGAAGCAGGAGACGAAAACGAAAATTGTGACCTGGAAAGCACTGTCCACCTTCTATGCGCTGTGTATGCGGACTGGACCCTGGGAGAAGTATATTGTGATGACCAACTGCTCGTTTGTTCGGCATATGGGTAAGAAATCCAAGAAGGATCTGTCGATCTGCCTCAAGACGCTCCAAGGTATCACCAAGGCACAGTGGATTTCTATGTGCGGAGTGGAAGGGCACAAGGTAGAGGACGCTCCGGCGCCGGGACCACTTCCTAAGACGGAGGAAGATATCCGCCAGGCACGATTGAAATTCTTCGGTAAGATATAATGGTGAGCACGGTTCCTCCTCCTACTCCTGGGTCCACAGTACCGCCTGCGTCCAGCTCTTCGACCTCTCCGGGTGCTGTTCCAGTTGACCCCCGAGCTCCCGCAACTCTCCCACCGGGATCGCCGGGTGCAGCAGTCCCCACAAAGACAAAAGAAGGTGCAATGGCTACTGCTCCGACGGCTCAGCCTGGAGCGGATAAGCGGTGGACGGTAAAGTCTATTCTTGCGGTAACTGCATTGGGTCTATGGCTTCTTTTTGGTCTGGTTGGCTTCGTCATGTCGCTCATATGTTTCGGATACTCGGGATCTTTAGGTGAGAAGATTCTCGGAATTGTGATTGCCCTAGTGCTAGGACCCTGGTATTTCCTCTACTATTTCTCGAGCGGATCTTACTGCAAGGCCATGCCCCCTACCCTATTTTAGACCCAAACGGTCGTTTTTATATATAAGTAGTAGATAATGGATATGTTTACGACACTTTTCTGGTGTAGTTTCTTAGTTTTTGCCGGGATATCCCTATATTTATTATATTTTACACGAATGAGCCAGCTATTTTATGTCCAGATTTTTGCTGGATTTGCTATGTTTATAACGAGTAAGATTGGGCGTACATTTTTAGGGATCAAGTGAGGTTGTCGATCTAAACAAAACGGAAACGATAGGAGTGGAAAACATTCAAGGCAATTCAAAGAATGTTGCGAATCGCCGATACAACGAAGGCTCCCGAGGTTGAGACGTCATATACGTTTCCTCTGGATCCCTTTCAGAAATGTGCGGTAGCTGCTATCCAGGCTGGCGAGAACGTTCTGGTCACGGCCAAGACGGGCAGTGGCAAGACGCTGGTGGGTGAGTACCAAATTGAATACTCACTCAAAAAGGGCGGGCGGGTGTTCTATACCACCCCTATCAAATCCCTGTCCAATCAAAAATTCCACGATCTCTCTACCCTCTACCCCGGGAAGGTAGGGATCATGACAGGCGATATCAAGTTTGCTCCTCAATCAGATGTAGTGGTCATGACCACCGAGATCCTGCGGAACCTTCTGTTCAAGATCGGATCGTCTACGGAACATATTGGGAGCACGGCAGCTCTCTCACTAGACGCTGTTGATGCGATCGTCTTCGACGAAGTCCACTACTTCAATGACCCCGCCCGGGGAAAGGTATGGGAAGAGTGCCTGATTCTCCTGCCACCCCGTATTCGGCTCGTCCTGCTTTCGGCGACAATTGAAAGTCCAGACGTCTTTGCTCAGTGGATCGGTGAAATGAAGCAGGTTCCGACACATCTTATCTCGACACAGTACCGGGTGGTTCCGCTTGAGCACCGGGTTCGGGAAAAGCTGCTCATGGACGAGAAGGACCAGTTCAATGGCCAGGCCTATGCTGAGTATCTTCGGTATCTCAAAGGTGTCGATGATGCGAATAGGAAACATTCTGATGCAGTGAAAGCTCGGGTTGCTGGTGATCCTGTTGTGGCCCGTGAGATCCGTTCTAACGGATTTCTCCACCAGATGAACGAAATGGTGGACACTCTTCGGCAAGAGAACAAACTTCCTGCTATGTTCTTCGTGTTCTCCCGCAAGAACTGCGAGGCGTATGCGTCCAAGGTGACATCCACCCTCATTGATGCGTCTGAGGGTGCGGTGATCAAGCACCGGGTGAACTTCCACTTGTCCAGATACCCCGAGCTCAAGATGCTCCCGCAGTATCATACGCTCATGGATCTCCTGATGAAGGGCGTGGCGTTCCATCACAGCGGAATGCTCCCGATGCTCAAGGAGATCGTGGAGATGCTGTTTGCCAGCGGGCATCTCAAGCTTCTGTTTGCGACGGAGACGTTTGCAGTGGGAATCAATATGCCGACCAAGACGGTGATCTTCACGAGTTACCGCAAATATGATGATGATGTGGGCGGGCTGCGGATGCTGAGGACAGACGAGTATATCCAGATGGCGGGTCGGGCGGGTCGGCGTGGAAAGGATGTGCGAGGGTTTGTTTACTACCTCCCCGATCGCAAGCCCGAGGAGCTAGACGATGTGCGGACGATGATGAAGGGGAAGCAGCAGTCTCTGGAATCCAGAATGGATTTCCACTACGATTTCCTTCTGAAATGTCTACAGAATGGTACCACGGGATGGATGGGGATGATGGAGAAGTCGTATTGGCACGATCAGCGTCAGCGTGAGTTGGATCTACACAAGGCAGAGGTCCGTGAACTACAGGGGAAGTATACGGGTCTGGACGTGGCGGTGTTTGAACTGCGTGAGATGTATGAGACGCAGATCCGAGCCACGCAGAACGCTGAGCGGAAACGGGTGCAGGGATTGCTTGATAGCTGGAAGAACAAGCATGTGGGTCCCAAGTGGGAGAAGGGGTGGCAGGATTTCAAGGAGTTCAAGAAGAATAGGGAGAAGATTGCGAGACTGGAAGAAAAGATCGAGGCGGCCACGAAGATTGAGGTCCCGTTCCTCATAAATCTCCAGCGACTGGGGTATGCGGACGGCGAGACGCTCACCGAGACAGGAGTCATGGCTTCAGAGATCAACGAGGGTAATCCTCTGGTGATGTCCAAGATGTTCGGGCGGGGATTCAATCTCCCCCGCTCAGAGCTGATTGCCCTGCTCTCGTGTTTCGTGGAGGGCGAGAAGACGGAGGACCCCATCACCGTATCGTGCCTGAGGGTTCCCGATACGCTGAAGAGTGCGCTCTTGGCGGTGCACGTCATTGCCCAGGATCTGTATGACCACGAGAACCCTAAGAGCCGACCAGAGTATTGGAAGGTGCACAACTACTGGCCCGAGATCGTCTACCGCTGGATGGAAGGTGATGAGATGGGGGTCTTGTGTGCGGAGTATGAAGTGTATGAGGGCAATTTCATGAAGGCGATCTTGAAGACTGCGAATATCGTGGACGAGTGGGTGACCTTGGCGACTTATACGAAAACCCTGGAGGTCTTGGAAGTCTTGCGTGAATTCCGCACCGACCTTGTGCGTGGCTTGGTCGTCCCCGACTCCTTGTATCTCCGCCTGTGAGTTCCACCAGGTTTGGATTTGGATTTGGACCAACCGTGTTTTATCCGATCGTTCATGATAGCTATTTCTATAGCGGTGGGTTTTTCAGAGAAGCCGTGTTTGTGGGTATACTTTTTACCCTTTTTGCGCAATGCCCGAGCTTTCTCCAAGGCTTCAATATACTTGTGGATCCGCTTCTCCCTTGCGGCAGGGGGTTCAGGGTTCATTATTATATTACCTTATTTAAAGAACAATATGAAGAAGATCCCGAAGTATATAGTTTATGCTGGGATCGCTGCGGCCATTCTACTCCTCGTATACGCCCTGTTCCAGTCTACCCGTGAGACGTTTACGTCGGTGAACCCTATTCCTTCGGAGGCAGAACTGTCTGCGTTAGAGGCTACATTTAGTAAGGCCCAGGCAGATCGGAATAAAAACAACTTATCCATCCCACAGATAGGAACCAATGTCCTACAATCTGCCCCGCAAAGCGTCAAAGTCTTAGCTAAGTTTATCAAAGCTAACGTCATACCGCTACTGCCATACCGGATTATGAAAAACGCCCAATCGGCCGAAGGTGATATTACAGACTTTTATATAGTACTTTTTATGACAATGGGGAACAAACCCTTGATCGCCCCCCTCGGATATGCTGTTCGTCAGCAGTCCTCGGCGCCCACAGTCCCCGAATTCGTTGATATGGTAGTCAAGACCTTAAGAGATAATTCGCAGCCCGCCCCCCCTGCGGATTGGCCGAAGGGCGAGCAGAAAATCATTGTTGATCTAATGAAAAAGGGAGAGACCACGATACAGTTGGTCGATGACACCTTTCCAAATCCAGCATACTGGCTTCATAAGTATATCTACGGAGAGGCTAAAACGGCCGCTAAATCGGGTGCAGCTTCGGCGACGAGCTCGGCTGGTAAAGGTATTAGTCCCGGCGCCGGTGGAGGTGGAGGAAAGTGCACTCCGTCCGTTACCCCAGTTCCTGGTGGAGTGTCTGAAATTCGGTGTTTCAACTAGAACTAACGAACACTGAACATGAACATGATCTTGTTGGCCGCATACGATTCCATTTTATGATCAAGGATCTTCTCCACCTCATCGTGCTCATAATCCGCATCCAGTGTTACCATAGTAGGATCACCGTCCGCATCTGGAAGTTCCCGGTGAATAATCACGAAATTCCCCTCGATATCGTATGCATCGAAAGCCATCCGGGGGCGCAGATTCGGCCCCATACCTATTTCAACCGTCTTCCTGATCGTCCAATCATGTACCCACTGGGTTGGACGGTCAAGAGTTGAATACATATACGCTCGTTGATGTTCAACTGACCATCGAACGTATATGACATCTCCATCGTTCAAATCTTCAAATTCGGCAATCTGATAATCTTGGTCTGTGTACGCACCATTGTTTCGGGGTGCTAGGGGAGGAGGGTCCATTTTAGGCTTCACCTATAGTCAGGAATGTGGATTCGTTTTTATCATTATACCTAAGTGCGATATGAACACGTATATGGATATCGTTTTTTGCGTGGAATTTCCATCGTCCCAATAAAAACACCTTCCGTTCCCATCCGTGGGCTGGGCGTTCGGGGTTAGAACCTTTTTGGTAATACAGTTCTTCAATATCAATTTCGTATACCTTTTCACCCGCATACCAATCCAGTGTTTCGCCGATTGATACGCCGTCTGGCGCAAACCTGCCATTCATGAATAAGGTCCCGGTATCTGCGAAACACGTAACTTTCACTTTTTCGGGAAGTCCGTCAGTTAAAAATACAACCTCTCCAACATTGACCAGTCTTCTCCTTGGTTTAAACAAGTTCAAATTTAGGCCTAAATAGAACGCCATAATATTACCACACATTTACTTCCTAATGTACCAGAGTCGGGTCTATTTTGATATGGAACACCAGTCGCTCTTTCCAAGTGGGACGCTGCATATCCAGGAAATACCGAATAATCACGGGTGTCCCTGGAAGAATATCGTTCGAACACGTAATCATTCGTGACCAATCAGATACCCATATACGGGTAGACGACACAACAATACCGGGAGTGTTTTCTGGCCGGCGCTGGAGAATGTCCAGGAACGCCAAGTCTCGAGCATGTTTCTTCGCAAACTTCTGGAGACGGTTACAGTCCTCTTTGGCGTTGGGGACAGGCATACCTTTCATAGCCATCTGGTTGACAACATCAGCCCACCGTCGGATGGGAGAGGAACCGTGGCAGTATCGAGTCTGGAATCCCCAGTGCTGAACTTTCGGTGACGTGTGTTCGTATGTTGCGGCCGCATAGGCGAACATCCGAGCATTCAGGCCCAAGATTTCATACTTCTCCAGCTTCTCGGCATCGGGTATGGAGTGGTGACGAAGTAGACCCTTCCCCAGTTTCACAAGTTCTTCGGCCATCGTTTTGTTGTAGAAGATCATCAGTTCCGCCACCCAATCGTGGGGATCCAGAAGCGGGCGACCCGCCAGGTGTTCACAGATGGAGCGCAGAATGGGGATAGAGATCTCGGTGGCTAGTCGGCAGTTATCGTAGGTATACGATGCCTTGTTGATGATCGTCACCTCCTTGAATTGGGGATCACGGACATGCCCGTCCCAAGTGAAGATCAAGGCATATCCCAATCTCCTCTCCCCTGGCATGAGGGACATCTTGTGTTCAACCGTCTTGGGAAACATACTCCTGACAGACCCCCCGCCATCATAGAGGGACTGACCGATATTCTGGGCATGGGACATCCACGGATTTTCTGCCACCCACTCGGCCACATCTGCAATCGTGATTGCAACCTTCGTCATCCCCGCCTCTTCCCAGATAGAGATACAATCGTCAATATCCTGGCATCCGGGGGGATCAATGTTGATGGTGGGAACGTCAAGGACCGAGCGGAAGAAGAAGGACGATGGTTCTTTCGTCTCGGGGATCTTTTTCCAGTAATCGGGAGAATAGGCTACGTGAATTGCTTTCCTCTCTGCTAGGGGATCGCCACACGTTCCCACGACTTCCACGATCTGACCACGTGGGAGTTTATCGTCATTGATCTTTTCGGCGATAACCAGGATATTCCGTTTCAGATCACGGTGCGTGGATGCCACGATCATCTGAGGGAATTCATTGTTCAGGGGACTAAAGAGATACATTGGAACGTTTCGGGATGTGAGGCCATACCTCGTTTTGTTGGTGAGTTGAAGAACGCCGGCAATACGAGACATTCTGGTTGCCTATTCTTTACTGCCAAGGATCTACATTCGTTTTTATGACGTTGCCGTTGGCATGGGGACATGTGTTGCACGGGGCAGCAGCGGGAGGGGACAAAGGTCCCTGGGTCGACATGACATAGTAAGCAATCCCCGCCAGCAAAACAAGCCCAAGTATCCAGAAAATCATTATTGTTTTCAGGTAAGACGATTTATATATAAAATAAATGGGCATACCCTTCTATTTCGTCAGTCTTATCAAGGCTCATAAAAATATTGTATCCCGAGTCAGGGCAAAACTTCAGCCCGATATTCTTGCGGTCGATTTCAATTGCTTGATTCACAATTACATGGACGATGTCCGCCCAATTGAAAGTGTGGTGGAAGCACTCCTAAAACTACTAGACGAAACATGCCAGGCCAAACTTCTCTACATTGCGATGGATGGCCTCGTTCCTTACGGCAAGATCGTGCAGCAGCGATACCGCCGTTTCCGTATTTCTGAACCCGGAGTCTTTGATCGTAACCAGATTTCCCCGGGGACGCCGTACATGAAAGAGCTTGACCAAGCTGTACGGGCCCGTCTACCCCATGCGATCGTATCATCTACCGAAGTCCCAGGCGAAGGCGAACACAAACTCTTTGAATGGATCAAGACTCTGCCTGCCCCCCAGCGCCAAAATGTCGTGATCTACGGTCTAGATGCCGACCTCATTCTTCTGTCACTTTCTCAAACTGCTCTGTGTCCTCAACTATGGCTACTCCGAGAGAACCAGAGTTTCCAATCAAAGATGGACGGATACTCAGTGCTATCCATCCACGCCCTTGCCGGTGTTCTTCCTATCCCGGCAGATCGCTACGTTGCGCTCTGCGTCCTTTGTTTCGGCAATGATTTCATGCCTGCGATTGGGATGTTTTCCCTGCGTGAAGGCGGACACGAACGGGCACTGGAATGTTACCTCCAGGCAGGGTCACCCGATGTAACGACAGCCGCTGGGCGCCAGGCATTCCTGCGGATGGCAGCGACACAGGAACTGAAATTCTATAAACAGAAAGTCGTAGCACGAGAGAACCCCGCAGAACGGGCGATCTTTTCTCACGATGCCCATCATTTCGAGAAGCGGTATAATCTCCACCTTCTCGATGGAGTCGTAGATACCCAATATCTTGTCCATGCGTTCTGGAAAACGTTTCATTGGACACTGCACTACTTCTGCGAGAACGAATGTCTTGACTGGAACTGGGTATACCCATACGCCGAAGCCCCCCTAATCTCTCAGCTTGTGCGATACGAAGAAGTCCCAACCGTATGGACTGCGAAACCTCCGGCATTCACCATCACTCGGCAACTACAATTCATTCTTCCCCAGAAGTCGTTGCGGACAACTCATAAGCGTGTCCTGTTTCCCGATGAGTGTTACAACGAGGAAACAGATATGCGTATTCCATGGATGCGAAGGTATGCGTGGGAATGCGATCCCCGTATTTCCCTACCCCTTCCTAGCGAAGAGCTAACCTCGGTCCAATCTTTCCAAAATTGCGAAACGTAAACGTGCTCGAAGGATTTAAGCGAGGAATAAACGTCCCGCTTGAGGACAGGGCGGACGTAGGGTTCGATAGAGGCGAAACGTTAATATCGGAAAAGATGGAGAGATCCGACCACCGAAATGACCGTTTGGACCAGTAGCTGTCTTCAATAGTATTGAGCTCCCGAAGCTTGGGAGCTGTAGAAATACCTGCCAGCGTCATATTTCTCATCCAGTCATTGCGGATATATGCCAAGTATTCCCGGCGGCGGGCAGCCGCCATATCTTCAGGTAGAAACACCGCAAGTTCAGCCATGCTGTCGGTAAACGAATAGACCCGTCCACGATTACGAGCATTCACGGAATTATGGGCTCGCATGACAAATTCTAGGACTCCTCGCCGACTTGATTTCCATCTCGGATTTATCATCGTATATGCCGCAGTGGCATCCGTGAAATGCTGCATACAGCTCGGGCACAGGATCGTTCCAGTGAATGATAGGAGCCATCGTGAGAACATTTCTTGTTCAAGATCTGACGGGTTATCGGGGTATAACGCAGAGATGGAATGAAGAGTCGCCCATCCAAGAGGGCCCCATCCTTTCGTCATTTTACTCTATTATACTGGACGATCAAGAAAGAAGTCCAGCACCGACCGAGTCAGCATACAGTGTGCGAAGAACTGCTGGCGGGATATTCTTCTTCTCTGCCGAAATAATCTTTTTCTCGATTAGCCGCTTGCGAATTACCCCAATATCGGTCTTTGCCGCCTTAGACCGAGCCGTCTTTCTCGCCTTCTCAATCCCGCCTTCCATCATGAGTTTTACAGAGCGCTTGCGGGTCGGCGGGGCCTTGGACGGATTGCCAGTGGGGCGGATCTTGGCAGTTTTACGAAGGATTCCACGAGGGTATGTCTTCGTGCTGCGCTTACGACGTCCGCCGACGGCCATCCCGGGTCCGCTCGGCATAGGGCCACGAGGATTCAGCGGATGCTGGATCTGATACACTTTGGCTAACTTATCTTCCCCGTTAAATGCGGGATCAGTCGCCTCATTGATAATATCTCCTCCGCCGATCTTCGTGACCTTGTATTTGTTGGGGTCCGGAGCCATTCTTCCTCTTCTTATAGAAAACGGATAAAATGTCTTACGGCGAGACTGTCTATACAAGAACAGGATGAACGCTATCCGAGCATATTTCAAGCAGGGCATTTCCAGATTCTCTGAGTCGCAGATTGAGCCGTATGAGGACTTCCTTCGCAACAAACTCCCGCTGATTCTTCGTTCCACCCCTCCCATCGTGGTGTGGCACGACCAGGACGAGGCGACGAAGAAGTACAAGTACGAGTTCCGGTTATCGTTTGATAACGTCTCGTATCTCAAGCCCCGTATCCAGGAGGCTACGGGCCGACTGAAGCAGATGCTCCCGTGCGAGGCTCGTATCCGCAACTTCACGTATGCTGCCCAGATGTTCGTGGATATTCGTCTGAAGGTCCGCTCGTATTCGGGTGCGGATCTCACAGAGTTCAAGGAGGAGACCAAGCTGTTCGAGGGTATTTCCCTCGGCAAGATCCCGGTGATGCTGGGGTCGTCCCTCTGTGTTCTCAAGGACTACCCTATGACGATGGAGGAGTTGGGGGAGTGTCCGCAGGATCCTCTGGGTTACTTCATTGTGCACGGTGGCGAGCGTGTGATTCTGTCACAGGAGAAGGTGGCGGATAACCGTGTCATGGTCTTCCTCAACAAGAAGGCGACCACGAAGCATTCGCATTCGGTAGAAATGAAGTCTCTGCACGAGAGCTTTACGCTCCCACCCAAGAAGCTGGAGATCCGGGTGTCTGCGAAGTTTAACGGTCTGGGCTACCCCCTCTCCATCTGTATTCCTCGCTTCCGTGAAGATATTCCTATCATGGTCTTCTTCCGCTGCCTTGGGATTACCAAGGACCGGGACGTCTACCGTCTCCTGAACGTGGACGATACGGATTACCTGGCAGCATCCTTCAAGGAGTGTGCGGATATCAGTGTATTCACGCAGCAAGATGCGATCGATTACCTCTCTCACCATCTACAATACCCTCCAGCCGTTGAGGACAAGACTCCGCACGTCCGTGCCCTTCTCTTGACCGAGTTCCTGCCCCATGTCACGCTGGCTGGCGAGAAGCTGGAGCCCGAGGTCCTGGTCGCACGCAAGGTCAAGATCATTGCGAGTATGGTGAAGAAGCTGCTGGATACTGCGAGCGGCAAGATTCCCCAGGATGACCGTGACGCTTACCCGAACAAGCGGGTGGTGACGACGGGTGCACTCTTGACCCACCTGTTCCGACAGCTGTTCCAGAAGGTATGCAAGGATATCCGGTCCAAGTTCGTCCACGAGATCAACAATGATAACTGGAAGCGCTCTGGCAAGCCGCTGGATGTCCTGGTCCTCTCCAATCTTTACAAGATCCTCAAGGTGTCGTCGATCGAGGGCAAGCTGAAGCAGGCACTTGCCACGGGCAACTTCACAGTCCAAGGTCTTGGGACGTCGGGGTCTACCTCTCTCTCGAACGCCACCAAGTCAGGTGTCTCGCAGGTCCTGAACCGTCTGTCGTATAACGCTACGCTCTCGCATATCCGCCGCATCCAGACGCCGGTGGAGAAGTCAGGCAAGCTCCTGGCTCCTCGCAAACTCAACGGGTCATCGTGGGGCTTCGTCTGCCCCGTAGAGACGCCAGAGGGTCACTCCGTCGGTATTGTGAAGACGATGAGTCTGATGTCCACCGTATCCACCCACGTCCCCTCCTTTGTGGTCCTGAATCTTCTCAAGGAGATTCCACGTGTGGATTGGGTAGAGAATGTATGGTCAACTGGCGAAGTCGCAATCTTGGTGAACGGCGTGATTGTGGCGTACACGAATACGCCGGCAGCCGTCCACTCCCAACTCAAGAATGCGAAGCATACGGGGGCAATTCACCCACACATCTCTGTGGCCTGGAATATCATGGCGAATCGTATCCTGATTGAGACGGATGCTGGCAGACTCGTTCGTCCGATCTTCCGAGTCATGGACGGTAAACTGATTCCTCCGCCCGTATCGGATGTATGGGATGACTGGGTGCGGACGTGCGTAGAATACGTGGACGCCAATGAATCCGAGGTCATCCGTATCGCAATGTTCCCCAACGAGATTGATGGACATACCCACTGCGAGATTCATCCGCACATGATTCTTGGTCACATGGCAGCGATTATTCCCCTGTCCAACCACAATCAGTCCCCTCGTAATGCCTACCAATCAGCCATGGCGAAGCAGGCGATGACTCTGTATGCCTCGAACTACCACAAGCGTCTAGACAAGAACGCTTACCTCCTCGCATCCCCCCAGCGCCCGATCGTGGAGACGCAGATTATGAGTATCTTGAACATGCACAAGATGCCAAGCGGATGCAACGCCATCGTGGCTATCGCCTGCTACTCCGGATACAACCAGGAGGATTCCGTGATTCTCAATCGGGCCTCTCTGAAGCGTGGGTTCATGCGGGGATACTACTACACGGTCTACAAGGACGAGGAGCACCGCAACGTGGCGAGCGGGCGGGAGGAGCGGTTCTCCAAGGCCCGACATGAGAATACAAAGGGATACAAGAACACATCGTATCACGCCATTCAGGAGAACGGTATCCCCATCAAGAATGCGGTGGTTCAGGAGAACGATGTTGTGATCGGTAAAGTGGTGAATATGCGGAGCGACCCCCACGGATACCTCTACCGTGATCTCTCGACCACCCACAAGAACTCGGAGCCTGCCCGTATTGACGGGGTGTGGCAGGATAAGAACTCGGACGGGTATCCGTTCGTGAAGGTCAGGGTTGTTGCCGAGCGCACCCCCCAAATCGGTGATAAGTTCGCTTCTCGTGCCGGGCAGAAGGGCACGTGCGGAATGATTCTGGACGAATGCGATATGCCCTTCACGGCTTCGGGTCTGCGTCCCGATATCATCATGAACCCCCACGCTATTCCGTCTCGCATGACGATTGCCCAGTTGCTGGAGACGATGTACAGCCGTATCGGCGTGCGAACGGGAAACCTGGGAGACGGCACGCCCTACTCCCATCTTGGAATAGAGGATCTCAAGGTTCACATGACCAATCTCGGTCTCCACCCTTACGGTAACGAGATCATGTACAATGGTCAGACAGGTGAGATGATGGAGGTAGAAATCTTCCTGGGAACCACGCATTACCAGCGTCTCAAGCACATGGTCATTGACAAGTGCCATTCCCGTGGGCGTGGTCCGATTGTCTCGCTCACTCGCCAGCCTTGTGAGGGTCGGGCACGAGATGGTGGACTGCGTGTAGGCGAAATGGAGCGTGACTGTTTCATCTCGCATGGTGCGGCTGTATTCACCAAGGAGCGACTGATGGATGTCAGTGATCCGTTCAGTGCTGGGGTGTGCACGGGCTGTGGGTCTCTCGCTACAATCAATGAGAAGGATCATCTCTATGAGTGTAGGTCGTGTGGTGCTAAGGCTGGTCTGGAAGATAAGACCATTCCTTATGCGGTCAAGTTGTGGCTACAGGAGTTGGAGGCGATGCACATCTCGCCTAGAATGATTTCGCCCGCTTAGTCTGGCGATGACGACGCCGACGTCCCGCCACTTTTTTGGTCTTCCGACGGCGGCGACCGCCAGGTTTTGGTGGTCCGGTCACGAGGGCAACAAGGCCATTGACGGCATCACCAAGGGTTGCATCGGATGTGGACAGCGGAGGGGCAGACCGCAGAGCTGCCAGAGACGCACGGCGGCGACGGACAGGAGGGATAGAGAAGGCCGCACGGACTTCAGGCTTCAGTTCACGCTTCATGGAATCCAGCTCGGCGTCCAGGATAGCAATCGCCTGCCGTTCGTTCTCCATATCTGCCATCAACTCTTTGAACTTGGAGTTCGTAACCAGAGGCTTGATCGCCTCCCAGATCGTCTTGCCGTCCAGCGACAGGAGGCTTTTTCCACCCTGAATGAGCTTCTCACGCAGGATGTAGACGATATAGACGCAGAACAGAGCCACTCCCGTCTGTCCCGCAATTACTCCGCTTCCAGCCGCAATCTGGGCAGAGAACTCTAGGGCAGTCAGGGTATTGGTGAACATCGTTCCAAAGGTAGGCATGGCAGCAGACACATTGATCAGTCCGTTGACTACAGCTGTTCGCAGACCCTCGTTGACTCCTACGACCACCGCCCCCGCCGCCGACGCCCACTTGAGAGCCCCTACAATATCCACTGGTGTGGACTCTGCCTCCGCACTCTTGGAATCAATAGCCGCCGCCATATCAGTGGTGATCTTGTCGACCGTGGTGGCTCCACGACGGCACTGCGTAGTAAAGAACTTCGCAATCGCATCTCCTAGTTCACGGAACCCACCACCGACCTTCGCCTTCCGACCACGCCGCCGCCGTCCACCCGTTGCCCCTGTCTCTGGAACACCGAGGCCCACCACAGCTTCGGACATGACATCCGCCAGCTCAGGGTCGCATCCTCCCTTGTAGACTTCTGCGATTGTCGTTAGAACTTCATCCGCAGAGGTAGGGACTCCCGCCTTTGCCGCTGAACCGTACTTGTGTAGCAGGGTCACCAACCACTCTGGCCGATTCCCTGATGGAAGTTCAATACCCTTGGATTTGGCCATATCGATGAGAGCGGCCACCGCCGACTGACCAGAAGAAGACATTATTCATACCCGAGAACAAAATTAATCAAGAAGAGATGGTGTATATATAATTTGAACCGCTGGTACTATCAAAGGCTACAAATGAAAGCTTATTCTGACTGCTAATGACTGGCGAAGTCCTTATAGTTCCTGGAGTAATATACTGAAACAGATTCGGTCCAGCCGTAGTGAACGCAACTGGGGTAGACGAAGTTGGAGGTGTAGGATAGCGATACACTGCATTCGAGGCGCATACATAGAGAGATCCGCTTCCATCAATGACTGGTGTTATGTTGCTTAGGATATTGCTCTCAGACGATTTCCAGAAACTACCTACGTTTCCTCCCACCGAATCAATGTATGCTCCGGGAACACCGAGGAATCCGCCAGCAGCATACAGTATCCCGCTTGTTGTGGTGAAATACAGCCAGGTTGTGGATTGGAAATCAGTGAATAGCATGGGAGATGACCGAAGTGCCCCTATTCCAGATAAGGTTACAATCGTATCTGCCCCTCCTCCGAATCGGGTAGGGGTCTTGTTGATTATATATATGCTATTGGACGCAAATGTTGCCAAGAGATTTCCAGCCATAAACGGGGCATTGGAGATCGGTATGGTCGCAGTAGAATACGTCCAATAATTAAATCCAGTTGTTACGCTATATGATACTACATTTCCTCCCAAGGTTCCGGCGAATACAGATACGCCATCGGTGACCAACGAACTCAAGAACTGATCGCCTGGTAGAGTATTGGTCCACGCTGTGTTCCACGATGTAGTGTCAAGAGCAATTATGGTATTTCCGAAGGCAGCAATAAGCAGGGATTGAGTATCGAGGAAGACCGGTGCCCCAGCAATTTGCTGGGTGAGATTGCTGCTGTATCGGACATTTCCAATCTGGTCTATAACGGTCAATCGTCTGGAATCAGTGATGAAAGCTACCAGACCTGTGAAGGAAACAACGACAGGCGTAGACACTGTAGTTCTCTGAGGATATTGGTAGAGAAGTGTTGGGAATCTTGTGCCACCAGAGGTGTTAAGAACATTGAGAGTCCCAGACCGTGTCATGAAATAGAGGTACCCCTGCGGGCCAAACGACATTGGAAAGGAGGATGTTTGAAAGGAAAGGTCTCGGATACTTGTTGAACTGGCAGAGAGACGCAAGGATGACAACACTCCTGTGCTCACAAACAATTTTGTAGATTGCGAGGTTGGTGTTTCAACGGGGTAGATTGGTGGGACTGGTGTAGGTGGTGGAACAGGGACAACAGGATTGACTCTGGAAGGTGGAATCGTAGGACACAGAATCGTGACAGTATTGATACACGAATACCGAACTTGCCCAGGTCCGTCTCCAGGAGGAGGGCGTTTTACCGCAACTCTTTGTGGATAAGCGAATGACCAATACTCGGTAGGATTGAACGGCACTACCGATTTCTTACAGTATCCTGGAGCTGGGAGACCACAGTTCGGGAAAAACGGCGATGGAATGGGAGCTGCGATTGGGGAGCGCACAAATATATTGAATGCTACCTTTGTGAAGAGCTGGGCGCCAAACTGATTTAGGCTTGTAATATACAGATCTCCCTGTGGATCCACTGCGATTTGGTTGGGATTGATGAACTGGTAGTCCTGGGCAAAACTTGATACCGTGTTACTACCTCCACCTGCAATAAGGATACTTGTATTTTTAACGACGTTATACAGATACACTCCTGGAAAGGCTGATCTGGTCTGGGTATACAGAATATCGGTTGGCGTCAACACTGCAAGGCTAGATATTCTGCTTTCTGGGGATGCGGCAGTGGCAGACTGAAGCGTGTTTTGCCCAGACGTGAAATCAAAGTAGTAAATATTTCCAGTGTAACTGTCTGCTGTATAAATGCGTGTTTCATCTTCACTCAGGACAAGTCCAGTAAAGATTGAATTTGAACCGGGTGGTTGCTGAAAAACTAGATTCACTTGTCCCTGACCGTAATTGTCTACGGTAGAGATCGCATTGCCGTTTGCACTAATGAAATATACAGTGTTCTGCGAATTAATAGCCACTCCACCGGTATTTGAACCGAACGCTTG
>Ga0164294_10000326_pt1 | contig 44714 bp, 43 predicted proteins | sample GEODES005metaG_FD_111479 | JGI IMG/M metagenome (GOLD analysis project Ga0164294, IMG submission 111479) | Oligotrophic lake water microbial communities from Sparkling Lake, Wisconsin, USA - GEODES005 metaG | ecosystem: Environmental > Aquatic > Freshwater > Lake | place: USA: Sparkling Lake... | reverse complement strand
GTTGCAAGAATCGTTAGTGATCCGCCATCTTCAATATTACGAGCAGCTCCGAAGAACTTCTTTGGTGGATATAGAGCAGCTGAATCAACACCACCAGAAAGGATGCGGCCTGATGCAGGTGCTGCGATGTTATATGCACGACCTAGACGAGTAATTGAGTCAAGAAGAACAACTACGTCGTGACCTAGTTCAACAAGACGCTTTGCGCGCTCGATTGCAAGCTCTGCAATTGTCGTGTGGTCATCTGCTGGGCGATCAAAAGTCGAAGCTATAACTTCGCCCTTTACTGACCGCTGCATATCTGTAACTTCTTCTGGACGCTCATCAACCAAAACGACCATTAGGTGGCACTCAGGGTTATTCGTTGTGATCGCGTTTGCAATGGATTGCAGAACCATTGTCTTACCAGCCTTTGGAGGCGAAACGATAAGACCACGTTGGCCTTTACCAATTGGTGCGATCAAGTCGATAACACGAGTTGTAAGAACATTTGGTTCTGTTTCAAGGCGCAAACGCTCCTGAGGATAAAGCGGAGTTAGCTTTCCGAACTCAACACGGTTACGTGCTTCTTCAGGTGTCATTCCATTAACGGTTTCAAGAGTAATAAGTGCGTTGAACTTCTGCTTAGTTTCACCTTCACGTGGTTGGCGAACTTGGCCTGTTACAACATCTCCCTTGCGCAGTCCGTTCTTACGAACCTGCTGCAATGAGACATAAACATCGTTTGGTCCTGGCAGATAACCAGCTGTGCGAATAAACGCGTAGCTTTCAAGAATATCGAGCAAGCCACCAACTGGCACTAGAACATCATCTTCGCCAATAACTGGTTCGCGCTCTTCGCGTGGTGCACGATCGCGGTTGCGGTCTCGGTTGCGATCTCGTCCGCGTCCACGGTCATTGCGATCAAAGCGATCATTACGGTTGCCACGATCGTTGTTTGACTGAGGTGCTGATGACTCATCATCTGAATCATCATCTGAATCTTGTGAGTTATTTGATGGCTTTGAGTCCTTCTTGCGGTTGTTGCGTGCTTCGCGGCGTGCTTCGCGTTCAGCCTTTGCAGCTTCGCGGTTCTTAGCCTGTAAGTCAGCAATCGCCTCTACAAGTGCGTCCTTCTTCATCTTTGCTGCGCCATCGACACCTAGTTGTGTTGCAACTGTCTTTAACTTTGGAAGGGTCATGGCAGCAAGCTCTGGACTTTGTGAGCGAACTGGTTCAATTTCTGTTGTCATGAATATCTTTTCACTATTGGCTTTAGGCTTTAAACCCTAAGGAACCTGGGATTTTTGTTTTTGAAATTATCTGATTTGTTACTGGCCGCTAGATGTGCCGTTCAGATGTCTAAATATTAGCAGGATAGGTCACGAAATCGCAAAATTAGCCAGTGATGACGCTTACACCTGTGCGTGAAATGCCCAAAGCAATCATGTGGAACTTATCCCCTGCAGCACGCTCTAATTCAGCAGCCTCTGTTTCCCCACCAGTATGAAGAACTAACACCGTTGGACCAGCACCAGAAATAAAGGCAGCCACACCCGCTTTTCGAAGCTTTGTCATCAAAGCAAAACTGCTTGGCATCGCATCCTTGCGATAGGACTGATGCAAGAAATCTTCAGTTGCACCAAGCAATAGATCTGGGCGGTGCTGCAAAGCTTGAACTAGAACAGCAACGTTGCTCGAGTTCTTGACAGCATCACTATGTGGGATTGATTCAGGCAACATCTTTCGGGCTTTTGAGGTTGAAAGCTCGGTGGATGGAACAAATGCAAGAACTCCGATACGTGGATCGACTTCAAAGTTTAAGGATTGCGCAACGACATGGCCGCGTTGGGGTTCTTGCCATGCAAGGTTAGCGCTTCCATATATTGCCGCTGACACATTATCTGGATGGCCTTCCATTTCATTAGCCATATTCAACATGTCTTCAAGAGACATATGCTCATTACCACCAAGAACAAGTGCTCGTGCAAGTGCTAACCCACCAACAATTGCTGCTGCAGAAGAACCAAGACCTCTACTATGAGGAATCACATTTAATTGACGCAGTGCCAGACCACGTGGGCGACCACCTAAGAAATCAAATCCTTTATACATCGCTTTGATCACTAAATTCTTATCTGTAGTTGGCACATGGTCAGCACCTTCTCCAGTCACATCAATATCAACACCAGGTTCATCCATTACTTGTGCCATATAACGATCTTGCATAGACAATGCTAATCCAAGGCAGTCAAAGCCAGGTCCTAAGTTTGCACTGGAAGCGGGGACTTGAACCTGAATAGGTTGTGCTTTAAATGTTGGTTTCATCGTTATGCAAGACCTAACGCTTTTGCAGCAATCGTTGCATTCACTGGAACAACTACTGGCTTCTTGGCTGCCTCTAGTGCATAAGGAATATCTTTCAAGCCGTGACCAGTAACTGTGATAACAATTGTCTTTCCTTGCGGCAATTTGCCAGCCTTCTTGTATTTGATCAGTCCGGCAAGACCTGCAGCAGAAGATGGCTCTACAAAAATGCCTTCTTTGGCTGCAATGAGACGATATGCGCTCAAGATTTCACGATCTGTTACAGAGTCAATAACGCCACTTGAAGAATCGCGAGCATCGATTGCTTGCTGCCATGAGGCGGGGTTACCAATGCGAATAGCAGTGGCAATTGTCTCTGGGTTCTTAACAATCTTGCCCTTAACAATTGGCGCAGCACCTGAGGCTTGGAAGCCATACATCATGGGCAGCTTTGTTGAAAGCCCATCCTTGTTGTACTCCTTGTATCCCTTCCAATAAGCGGTGATATTTCCTGCATTACCAACTGGAAGAGCATGAATATCTGGTGCATTACCAAGCATGTCTACAACTTCAAAGCTTGCTGTCTTTTGCCCTTCAATGCGATACGGATTGACAGAGTTAACTAGTGCAACTGGATAATTCTCGGAAAGTTCCTTCGCAAGTGTTAAACAATCATCAAAATTTCCATTGACCTGCAAAATAGTCGAGTCATGAATAACAGCTTGAGCTAACTTTCCCATTGCAATCTTTCCTTTGGGAATCAGAACAACTGGGCGCATCCCTGCTTTAACAGCATATGCAGCAGCAGAGGCAGATGTATTTCCAGTTGATGCGCAGATGACAGCCTTTACACCATCTTCTGCCGCCTTTGAAATCGCCATTGTCATTCCACGATCTTTGAAAGAACCAGTTGGATTGAGACCTTCATACTTAATCCAAACATTATTACCCAAAAGTTCTGAGAGATTGCATGCATAAATTAGAGGCGTGCCTCCTTCTCGCAACGAAACGATCGGGGTCTTGTCACTAACTGGAAGGCGGTGACGATACTCCTCGATTACTCCGCGCCACTGATGTGCACCGGCTTCCTTTTTACTAAATAGACCCATTAGACAGATACTCCCTCAACTCGAATAACACTCTCGACTTGACGGACTATGTCCATATTTTTCAATTTTTCTATGCAAGCATCTAATGCATCCTCAGATGCTGAGTGTGTAACAACGATTAATTCGGCATCTTCACCAAGACCAGTCTGTCGAACGGTCTGAATTGAAACGTGTTCGCTGGCAAATATTTGAGCAATTGAGGCCAAAACACCCGACTTATCAGCCACATGCAGTCGCACGAAAAACTGTGATTTCACCGCACCAATTGGAGCAATATCTAAGTCAGCATAATCTGATTCGCCATATCCCACAGTCGAATAAGCGGCATGACGAGCAACGGCAACTAGATCCCCAAGAATTGCAGATGCCGTTGGTGCGCCTCCTGCTCCCCGACCGTAGAACATAAGCTGACCAGCCGCTTCTGATTCCACATAGATGGCGTTAAAGGCGTTGCGCACTGATGCCAGCGGATGGGCCAATGGCAAAATCACAGGATGAACTCTGACTGAAATTTCATCTTTCACAGTTAATTCGGCTATCGCAAGTAACTTGATAACACTGTTCATTAATTTAGCAGCAGCAACATCTTCTGAAGTTATCTGAGAAATTCCCTCACAATAAACCTCATCGATTACAACAGTGCTATGGAATGCAAGACTGGCAAGAAGTGCAGCTTTTGCTGCAGCATCATGGCCCTCAATGTCAGCCGTTGGATCTGCTTCTGCATAACCTAGTTCTTGCGCCTCTTTCAAAACTTCTGCAAAGGCACGGCCTTCTTCATGCATTTTTGTAAGAATATAATTTGTTGTTCCGTTCACAATTCCCATCACACGTGTGATTTGGTCACCAGCAAGTGATTCACGCATTGAGCGAATAATTGGAATTGCACCTGCAACTGCTGCTTCGTAATACAAATCTACCTTCGCTGCATCTGCAGCATTAAATAATTCATGACCATGAGTTGCAAGGAGCGCCTTATTTGCAGTAATCACAGATTTACCATTTTTAATCGCTTCAAGTATTAATGATTTGGCAGGTTCGATTCCACCCATCACTTCGATAATAATGTTGATGCTTGGATCTTTGACAATTGATTGGAGATCAGTTGTAAGTAAAGATGCATCTACACCTTCGCGCGCACCGGTTGTTCGAACACCAACCTTACTTAACTTGAGCACCGCACCTGATCGCTCTGAGAGTTCTTGCTCATCATCTTGAAGCAGGCGGGCAACTTGACTGCCCACTACGCCGCAGCCGAGCATTCCAATTGTGATTGTTTTGACGCCCGAATTCATGGCGCCATTCTTTCATAGATGACTAGATCGGCGTTAAATATCGAGGCCGAGCAGATCAGCTTCAGTCTCTCTGCGCACAATTACACGAGCTTTCCCATCTTTTACTGCAACAACTGGTGGACGAGGTACATGGTTGTAGTTGCTGGCCATGCTGCGTCCATATGCACCTGTTGCCGGGACAGCCAATAAATCCCCTGGCACGATGTCATCAGGCAAATCAATCTCTCGAATAACAATATCTCCGGTTTCGCAGTGCTTTCCAACAATACGGCTTGAGACAAGTACTGCCGTACTGGTGCGGTTGGCAAGAATCGCTGTGTACTCCGCGTCATACAAGGAGGGACGAATGTTGTCGCTCATGCCGCCATCAACTGAAATGTAACGACGATGCGCACCATTTTCTAGGGTCACATCTTTTACTGTACCAACTTCATACAAAGTAAACATTGTTGGCCCAACTATTGCCCGTCCTGGTTCGATTGAAACCTTTGGAACTTTAAGATTATGAAAATCACATTGTTGTTTGACAGAGGCAGCAAGTGCATTGATTGCCTCTGCTGGAATTACAGTTTCATCACCTAGTACATAGGCAATTCCATATCCTCCACCAAGGTCAAGTTCAGGTAATTCACTATTGAATTCATCACGAAAACGCGCAAGCAATGCAATCAAGCGTTCTGACAAAATTTCAAATGATTCATACCCAACAATCTGCGAACCAATATGTGCGTGCAATCCACGAAGTTCGAGGCTAGGACGCTTTCGCACCTCTGTTATTGCACTCCAAGCCGCACCACTTGCAATTGAAAAGCCAAACTTCACATCTTCGTGTGCTGTTGCAATTGACTCGTGGGTATGGGCTTGAATACCTGGTGTTAATCGCAGTAATACTTGCTGCACAATGCCAGCTTTTGCAGCAGCTGTTGCTACTCGTTCGATTTCATAGAGTGAATCAATAACTATTGAATTGACACCAACCTGAACAGCTTTTTCGATCTCAGCAACTGACTTATTATTTCCATGCAGTTCAATCTTTTTGGGGTCAATTCCGCCAGCAAGAGCTACAGCTAATTCCCCACCGGTGCAGACATCGATACCGATACCAACATCTTTAATCCAACGTGCAACCTCAGTACAAATAAATGCTTTAGCTGCAAAATAAACTGTGCCTGCATTCTCACCAAATGCATCTTTGAGCGCTATATCCCAAGCAAGTGCTCGTTCACGGAAATCTACTTCATCAATAAAAAATGTTGGAGTGCCAAACTCCTTGGCAAGTGACTTTGCAGTAACTTCTGCAATAGAAAGTTCAGCGCCAGTTGTAACAGATGAGGACCACATGAGTTACATCCTCTCCGGTGCGCTAACGCCTAGAAGTTCTAGACCATTATGGATAACTTGCTTGGTTGCGGTACATAGTAATAAACGAGCGGTATGGAGCGCAGTTAATTCTTCTTCACCCATTGGCAAGACACGGCAATCGTTATAGAAGCCGTGATAAGTGCCGGCAACCTCTTCTAGGTAACGAGAGATTCGGTGTGGCTCGCGGAATTCTGCCGCACTTGCAACAACACGTGGGAACTCGGCCAAAGCGCCGAGCAATTCATTCTCTCGATCATGAACTAACTGCTCTGGATCAAAATCAGCTAGATCTAAGGATGCACCTAGTTCTTGAGCATTTCTAAGCACGGCAGCGATGCGAGCATGGGCATACTGCACGTAGTACACAGGATTTTCATTTGTGTTTCTCTTCAAGACATCGATGTCCATGACCATCGGTGTATCTACCGGGTAGCGAATCAATGTATAACGGGCAGCATCCACGCCAACTTTTTCAACAAGCTCTTCAAGAGTAATGATTGTTCCAGCGCGCTTAGAGAGCTTGACCTCTTCCCCGCCTTCCATAATCTTTACTAGCTGCCCGATGAGAATATGAATGTTGTACTCAGGATCATCTCCAGCACATGCTGCCGTGGCTTTTAATCGGCCAATATATCCGTGGTGATCTGCGCCTAACATATAGATGCAAATATCAAAGCCTCTTTCACGCTTATTGATGTAATAGGCGGTATCTGATGCAAAGTAGGTTAGTGATCCATCACTTTTTGACATCACGCGATCTTTGTCATCTCCAAAGTCAGTTGTACGCAGCCATACCGCGCCATCAACATCAAAGACATGTCCCTGTGAGCGAAGTTTATTCATGCCATGTTCCACAGCGCCTTGGTCATGCAAGGAACGTTCTGAGAACCAAACATCAAAGTGTGTTTTAAAAGTATCGAGTACCCGTTGTTGATCCTTAAGTTGCAATTTGTAAGCAGCCTCGCGAAAAGCCACAAAACGATCCACTTCTGGCAAATCTTTGATTCCCGAATTTTGCGCAAGTACTTCATGCGCTAAATCTTTTACGTACTCTCCTTGATACCCATTTTCTGGAACTGGGTTACCAAGAGCTACTGCTTCAACAGATTGGCCAAACAAATCCATTTGATTTCCGCGATCATTGATATAAAACTCACGCGTAACTTGTGCACCTGCTGCACTAAGCACACGGCCAAGTGCATCACCAACAGCTGCCCATCTGGTATGACCTAAATGCAATGGTCCAGTTGGGTTAGCACTAATAAACTCAAGATTAATTCTCACGCCAGCAAGGGCGTTACCTTTTCCATAATCACTTTTCGCAGTAACGATGCTTTGAACAAGTGCTGCTTGGCTGGCACGATTTAAGGTGATGTTAATGAATCCAGGCCCGGCAACCTCTACATTAGAAATATCTGCAACGCCTTTCAATTGCTCAGCAATTATTTGAGCAACTTCTCGAGGATTCATTCCGGCAGACTTAGCCAATTGCAATGCGATAGATGATGCATAGTCGCCGTGATCTCGATCTTTTGGACGTTCCAACTTAATGAGATCTGGAACCTTGCCGCTTATCTCTCCAGTGGCGATGCTCCTAGCGATTGCAGCCTTGATCGCCTCTTCTAGGATCTCAATGTGAGTGGGCACGGAGCAAGGCTATCGTGCAGATTTTGGTGAATTTGCCTCTTACCTCTAATCTTGCCTCTTGGTTCTATGTGAAAGCGTGGAACTATGCGGGAGTGGTGAAATGGCAGACACGCAGGTCTTAGGAACCTGTGTCTTCGGACGTGCGGGTTCAAGTCCCGCCTCCCGCACACTTGTTTGTGAAATAGAGAAAGTAGATCTAAATCAAATTGCAAAGTTATAATTAGTCCATGGCAAAGAAATCTGCAGCCAAAATCAAAATGGAAGCCGCTGAAATCAGGCGAGCTGCCGCTGCACGTCGGGAAAAGAAGAAGGTTGCCAATATTCTTCCGGTGACGAATGAGGATATCGACCTGGATTACTACGCTTTAGTTGAGCAAGAGTGGGTTGAAATTGGACTTGGCGCACCCGCTCGCCGTGCCTTGATCGATGATGGGTTGTTTAAGCTATCTGATCTGCGCAAAACCTCATTGGCTGCGGTTAAAGAGCTCCATGGAATGGGCCCAAACTCAATCCGTATTTTGATCAGTGAGATGAAGAAAGCGGATTTATCTTTTCGTAAATAAAAACTAGTTAGTTACTGCAAATGCAGCGAGTGCAAATCCCAGCGCTGCGATTAGGAACTTAACTTCTCGCCTGCCCAACACCTTTAGTGCGGCGGGAATAAAGGTTGCACCAATGATTAATGCCCCAGGTATGAAAATGGCGGCGCTTCGAAGTGCAACATCGCTTTCACCCCATTGATATCGAAGATTGATAAGCCCACAAGCAAAGAGAAGATACCCGCCCATGCGGTAGTTGTTAATCCAGTAGTTGTCTGGTTGTTTATTACTTGGGGTTGAATTACTCATGTGCGCATTCTAGAAAGCCAAATAGGAGTGCCGCTTTCGCGACACTCCTATTTTAGGATTTTTGTACTTAGAACCTAATCATTAAATGATTAGTGATCGTCCTTCATTCCTTCTGCAACTGACTTCATGCGTGCGATCTTCAAGATTGTTAGACCAAATACACACTTAGCCAAGATGTCAGCAACTGTGTAACCAACCTGAACAGTTACGAATGAGTTAGCTGAAGCATCTCCAACGATGTTGAAGATGTAGGCGATTGGGTATACGCCCCATGTTGCGATCAAAAGAAGGCGCAAACGGCCAACAGTCTCTGCAACTCCTGCAGGCTGACGCTCTAGCGACTTGCCTAGTTCTACGAATAGAACGTAAAGGATGTATAGGAATGGAAGTGTTGATAGAACACCGTATAGAACCTGTGTGTTCTGATCATTTGAAATTTCACCTGGGTAGCCAAGCGCGATCATCGCAGCTGATGCTGGGACCAAGCGCATGATTAGTGACTGTGAAACTTCCTTAGCTAGAGCAAGTACTGCAATAACTTCTACTAGTAGTAGAGGAACAGTCAATAGCCAGTCAACGTAGCGGTATGCCTCGTTGAATGAACCCTGTGCGCCTGAAAGGTTGACCATCATGTTCTCTGATGAGTGACCAAATGAGTCAAAGATACGTAGGTAGTGGTATCCGGCGATGAATGTAACCATCGATGACATTACTAGCGCAGTGCGGTACTTAGGTAGTACGCGTTGCTGTGAAACAAGGGTGTAGATGGTGGTAGCGAGCATCGAAACAAGTCCTAACGAGAATACGTTATAGACCAGATTCCATTGGTTGCTGTCTAGTTGCGTAGAAATATGCCTCCATGAGGATCATGTGCAGAGGCCATTTGACCTCTGAAACCGGTGTCCATAGGAGTCCTCGAGGAACTCCCTTGGTCAGCGATGTCTTCATTGTGAACCATTTGAGAGGGATTTGCATCTATAGAGCGAGATTTTGTGAGGATTTTTTTATCGACATAACGGGCAATTGGGCATTAGAAGTGGGACGGCTCCTGTTACATCACCAGTTCCGCCCCACTGCTTACCGCTACTACTCAGTAACTTATTGGCCTTGCCACAACTTCATTTCCACGGCAAAAGGATCCAACCCCATCGGTCCTAACTTCAATGCATAACTGTGGAACTTTTTCATATTGAAGTTAGCTCCGAGGCGCGCCCTTGCATCTTCCCGGGCGTTCATCCAAACGCGCTCGCCGACCTTGTATGAAATAGCTTGTCCTGGCCAGCCAAGGTAGCGATCGGTTTCGCTGCGTGAATGATCCTCATCAAGAAGTGCCTGCTCATTAAGCAACGTGCGTGAACTTTCGGCGTTCCACACAACTCCATTGTCATCTGTGTATCCAAGGTGCATGCCGATATCTACGACAATTCGCGCAGCGCGCAAGGCTTGTGCAGACAAGTAACCCATTTCAATACCTGGCTCATCAAATGCACCAAGTTCATTCATGAATCGCTCTGCATACAACGCCCACCCTTCGCCGTATCCACTGATCCATGCCGATGTTCGCTGGAATCTAGTTAAACGATCCTTTTCAACAGTAGCTGTTCCTATTTGTAAGTGATGACCCGGAACTGCCTCGTGATACCAAGTTGAAACTAGATGCCAGTTGCTCACTTCATTCTTACCTAACATAGGAATCCATGTCGTTCCTGGACGTGTCAGATCTTCAGAGGGTGGGTTGTAGTACGGCGCAGATGCGCTGCCTTCTGGTGCAAGTCGAGCTTCACATATTGCAATGCGCGGATCGATCTCAAAAAACTCTCCGTTCATGCGCTTCATTGCAGCATCCGTGAAATCTTGTAGATACTTAACTACATTTTCTGGTCCCACAACTTTGTATTTAGGATCATTGTCAAGAGTGTCAGCTACCTCTCGCAGGGTTTTTGCATCCGGATTAATGAGTTTTGCAAGCTCCCACATGCGATCGTTAATTGCTTTTAATTCAGCTCTACCCCATTCATATGTTGCTGGAAGATCTAACTGAGCACCGGTGAAATAGCGTGCCCAGACGGCATACCGTTCTGCTCCAACTGCATCTTCAGGATTTGCTATAGGAAGATAGTTTTTTGTTAGAAACTCTGCAGTTTCTGCAGATGCTTTTTCGGCAAGCTTTGCTGCTTCGTGAATCTCTGGATACTTTTTATCAGCATCAAAATTTATGCACATCGCGCTGTATCCGCCATTGGCATAACTTTCAAGTTGAGCAATTACACCCTTGACTTGACGCTGGGCAGTTGTCTTTCCTAATTTTGCAACACTCATAATTGTGTCGCACCATGATTTATATGCACCATCAACCGCGGCTAGACGCTTTGCGATATTGTCAAAATCTTGTTCGCTCTCTTTTGGCATTAACTCAAAGATTGAACGCACATCTGATGCTGGTGATATCAAAACATTCCACAAGACAAACCCCTCTTGACTCTCATGTAATGCAAGACCAGATTCAAGTCGCTCGGTCATTACGGCCTTTGCAATTCGATCGATTTCATCGATTGGTTGCATTGCAGAGAGCTTCTTTAAAGTTTCGCGAGTCAAGTTTGCGCTTACCTCAGCTGTTGCAATTGAAAAGTCATCTAGCTTGTCTTGGTTGAGCCCATTGCCAAGGTAGGTGCAATCCATTGGGCTAAGTGCTGCTTCTTGATCGATGTAAACATCGCTGATTTCGAATATGGGTGATCTATGTGTCATGGCTGAAGTTTGGCAGTGCAATACCTCTTTGTCCACGGCTTGAATCTCATAAGTACCATAGGCTTACCCACATGAATCAATTACCAGTAGTGCCGCCAAAACTTCGAGGGTGGTTTCACCTCGGCGCCACGCCTGTAGTAATCATTGCTTCATTGGTTTTGTTTATTCTCAGCAAAGAGTCTTTAAAATTTGCCGTTGCAATCTTTTCAATAACTTCAATTATGTTGTTTAGTGTTTCAGCAATTTATCACCGCGTTCCGTGGATACCCAGAAAGAAAAAGATTTGGCGACGCTGGGACCATGCAAATATTAATTTGTTAATCGCAGGTAGCTACACACCATTTGCCGTCGCACTTCTTGAGGGGCGAGATCGCACGATCCTATTAACCGTTGTCTGGATTGGCGCTGCTATGGGAGTCGGGATTCGAGTTTTTTGGATTGGTGCACCGCGTTGGCTATACGTTGCCAATTACTTGTTGCTTGGTTGGGTCGCAGTCTTCTACACACCAGCGCTCTATCGTGCCGGTGGTCTGTGGGTGCTTCTTCCCGTTGCAATTGGAGGCTTGTTCTATTCGGTAGGCGCCATCTTCTACGCGCTCAAGCGTCCAGGGCGTGAGGCTAAGTACTTTGGGTTCCACGAGCTTTTCCATGTTTTCGTGTTGGCAGCATGGATTAGTCAATACATTGCCATTTCGGCCGCGATTTACAGTAAATAGGCGTTTGCTCTAACCTAAGCCATCTGAGCAAAGAGTTAATTGAGTAGCGAGGTGCATTATGGCGCAGAAGAAGAGCTTCCTTAATTGGGTCGGCTTTACTGAAGAAGAGAGCTCTAACGTCCCTTCATCTGTCGATCGTATTCGCGAGCTAGAAGCACAAATTGCAGATTTGAAGTCTCGCCGTGATATCACCGGCTTAACAAAAGAAGAGTTTGAAATCCTCGCCACCGAAACTGCGATGTCAATGATTAAATCTGCGCAAGCACGTGAGAGTAAGGCACAGGTAGCCGCTTCTCGATTAGTTGCTGAAACAACCCGTGCAACTAAAGAGGAACTCGAAGCCGCAGATGCCAAAGCGCGAACAATTCTAAGCGGCGCAGAAACCAGGGGCCGCAAATACATTCAAACTGCTGAGTCTGAGGCTGAGGAAAAGCTTGCAATTGCAGAGGCAGAAGCCGAAGCATTACTAGAAAGCAAGAAGCGTGAAATTTCAACACTTGCCACAGCCGCACGTCGTGAAGGTGAACGCATTGTTGCCGAGGCAACAACTGAAGTCACTGGGTATCGCCAATGGCTCTCTGGCGTCATCTCTGAAGCAGAACGCCTTTATCGAATTCAGAAGCAATCACTCGATGCAGCAGAGAGTGCTATTCAACAATCTCGAAACCGTCTAGATGGTGCATTCCAACGATTAGAAGAGCTACAAAAAAGTGTTCTAGATAATCTCAACGCTGATGACACCCTAATTAATCCTGGACCACTTAAGGTTGCAAGCCACCGCACACGTCCGGCATTAGATGCACCACGGCGGACTGCTAAAAAGAGTACGAAGAAAGCACCAGCAAAAAAGAGTGCCGTAAAGAAATCTACGCAACGCTAATAATCCTTAGCTAACATCATGGCCACTGACCGAGGTATCCGATACATACCTGCCATTGATGGCTTACGTGCTGTCGCAGTGATTGCCGTGATGCTCTACCACTTAGGGTTCACATGGATTCCTGGTGGTTTCTTAGGTGTTGATCTGTTTTTCGTTATCTCTGGCTATGTAATTACCCGATTGCTACTTGATTCAATTCAGCGAAGTGGTGGATTAGATCTTCGAGCGTTCTATGGTGCCCGTGTAAGAAGACTTTTGCCACCACTTGTATTCATGATCATTACAACCACAGTTGTGGTGGGTCTTTGGGCGCCAGACACAATGCGGCGCTTCTTAACAGACACACCATTTGCCCTTTTTGGTGGAATGAATTGGTGGTTAGTTTTTCGTCAGACTGATTACTTTGAAGCAATTGGGCGCCCAGCATTACTGCAACACACCTGGTCCTTAGGTGTTGAAGCACAGTTTTATTTAGTGTGGCCATTGATTTTGTTACTTGTGCTTCGATACTTCGGAAAGAATAAAATCCCTGGTGCTGCCCTGTTAATTGCTGCTTTTTCAGGCATCGCACTTCTTGTTGTCTCACTGCAGGTAGATGCCGCAAATGCATCTAAGGTAAGCCACGTGTACTTTGGGACAGATACACACAGCATTGGTTTGTTCTTAGGTGCAGCACTTGCTGTCAGTTGGATTCCACAGAATTTGCAGGAAACAGTAACTCGTAAGGCGCAAGATTTTATTGACGGAATCGGAATCGTTGGATTTTTAGGAATCATTGCGGCATTTTTGTTTATTGATGAAAATGATCCAACGCTATATAAAATTGCTTTTCCATTAGCCGGTATCTGTGGGTGCGCAATCCTGACTTCAATTGTCCACCCTGCATCAAGGTTTGCACCGATTCTTAGCAGTACGCCATTCGTGTGGATTGGTGAGCGCTCTTATGCAATTTACTTGTGGCATTGGGTTGTTTTCCAGGTAACGCGTCCAGATTATGATCTTGAAGGGTCTCAGTGGGCTCTCTATGTCTTGCGCGTATTGATTGTATTTGCACTGGCCGATATTTCACTGAGATTAGTCGAGCTTCCAGTTCGCACAGGGCTGATCGATTATTGGTTCAAGGGAATGAAATATCGAACCAAGCGCGTGCAATGGCGACAAAAGGTTGGCGTCCTCTTAATTGTTGTATCAATTGTCGGTGTCAGCGCCTCGGTCGCACATAGTGCAATAACTAAAGGTGACAAGCAGCTGGCTGAATTGAAGAAACAGTTGGAAACTCCCATGATTTCGCCATCGATTCCAACTGACAGTAACGATCCTGGACTTTGGGTTACGGGTGATTCAGTAATACTTGGAATTAGATTTGAATTGGATTCACGTCACAATATTGGATTGATCAACGCCCGCGTGGGGCGTCAAGCGCCTGAATTGCTTGAAGTAATTGTCAACGACAAAACAAACATGGGTAATGCAACTATTGTTTTGAATTTGGGTAACAACAACAAGTTAGCCGACGAGCAGGTGGCAGCAATTTTCGAAGAGTTAAAAGAACAACCTAAGATCATTGTTGTAAACACAGCCGTTCCTCGTAGTTGGCGCGATGAGAACAATGCATTGATTGCACAATACGCCGCCCTATACGGCGCAGTGATAGTTGATTGGGCGGCTCTTTCAGATGGTCACCCTGAATACTTTGCTCCAGATGGAGTCCATCTTGTGCCTGCAGGTGTTCGTGCATATGTAGATGCAATTTCGGAGCGACTCTAAATAAAAAGTCCCCCGCGATGTGGCGAGGGACTTTCTATTGTAAGTTTGTGAAGCTTTGTGTTTGTCTTAGTTGAACTCTCCTGGAATTCCAAAAACTGTAGCTGATGCAGTCTGTCCATCTGAGTAAACAGATGAAACGCGGAACTGAGTCCAACCTGTATCACTTGCCTTTGTAACATCCTGGGTTAATTGATCTGCTGGAACGGTTGCAATAATGGTCCAGTCGCCCATTCCCTGTGCACGAATCTCAACGTTGTAACCGGTTAGGCCATCAACTGCTGTTGGTGCAACCCAGCGAAGCTTCAATCCTTCTGCACTACTGAGAGCAACAAACTTGGTTGGTGCTTCTACTGCTGACACCACTGCCCCTGTTGGCTCAGCTGTTGCAGTTGGCTGAGCAGATTGAGACATTGAAGGTGTAGGGGTCGCTTCATCATCTTTGTCTGAACCAGATGACTGAGACCAAACAATTGCAACTAATGCTGCAATACCAATGACAACGATCCATGCCGTGCGGCTTGAAGTTGACGCTTTAGGTGCTGCAACTGGCTTCGGTGCTGCAACTGGCGTGAATGGCTTTGGTGCTGACACCTGCGCAACTGGCGCAGATGAAACTCGAGTTGTTGTTGCTTTCTTCGCAACTTTTTTAACTACGCGCTTTGCCGGTGCTTTCTTCGCAACCTTTTTAGCAACTGCCTTTTTTGCTACGCGCTTTGTTGCAGTTTTCTTAGCCGCAGATTTCTTTGCGGTCTTTTTTGCAACAGGCTTTCTGGCAACAGCTCTCTTAGCTACCGCCTTCTTAGCTGTCTTTTTTCTGGCTACAGCTTTCTTCGCTGGAGCTTTCCTTGCTGCCTTCTTTGCGGTCTTCTTAACGGCCACTGTGAACTCCTTGGATCGCTATTTGCACGTAATCAACGCACTGTTATAGGTAAAGGCTACCTCAGGCTTGCAAGCAATTGGATGACATGAGGTGCGATTAAACGTAGTGATTTTCCGCGGTGGCTTAGTTCATCCTTTTCCTGTGCGCTCATCTGCGCAGACGAAATGGACATTCCGACCGGCTGGAAAATTGGGTCATACCCAAAACCATTCTCACCTACGGGGGCACCGAGAATATGTCCATCAAAACGGCCTTCAGCAACCTGTTCGCGGCCATCGGGAAGCACCAAGGAAGCCACACAGATGAAGTGGGCGGTGCGCTTTTCATGAGGAACTTCTTTGAGCTGATCTAAAACCTTTTCAAGGTTAGCTCGGTCGTTGCCATGGACTCCTGCCCATCTGGCAGAAAATATTCCAGGATCGCCATTTAATGCATCTACACACAACCCTGAATCATCAGCAATCGCTGGCAACCCCGTTGCTTGGCTCGTGTAACGAGCCTTGAGTAAAGAGTTTTCTTCGAATGTTGATCCGGTTTCTTCCACATCAATCAAATCTGGAAAACAATCGACACCTATCAGTTCAATTGCACCTGGTGCTAATGCATCAAGAATGCGACGAAACTCGGTGATCTTTCCTTGATTACGTGTAGCTAAGACAAGTGTGTGGGGCATTACTGTGCAAGAACAGCTTTCTGCATCGTATTAAGTGCTGAACAACCACCTACTGCTAAATCTAAAAGTTGATTAAGTAGATCACGATCAAATGGTTCACCTTCGGCAGTACCCTGAACTTCAATAAATCGACCATCACCAGCAACTACAACATTCATATCTGTTCCTGCTCGAACATCTTCCTCGTAGCACAGATCTAGCATCGGAACTCCATCAATAATTCCAACACTCACGGCTGCGACAAAATCACTCAGAGGTTTTGCATCAGTTTTAATATGCCCTTGTGATTTTGCCCAAGAGATTGCGTCCGCAAGTGCAACAAATGCTCCAGTAATTGCGGCAGTGCGGGTTCCACCATCTGCCTGTAACACATCACAGTCAATTACTATTGTGTTTTCACTGAGTTCTTTCATGTTAACTACTGCGCGCAAAGAACGGCCAACTAGGCGAGAGATCTCTTGTGTTCGCCCACCCAACTTGCCCTTAACGCTTTCGCGGTCAGAGCGTGTGTGTGTTGCACGTGGAAGCATTGAATACTCTGATGTAACCCACCCATTACCAGTGTCTTTTAACCAACGTGGGACACCTGGTGTAAATGAAGCAACGCATAAAACACGAGTCTTGCCGAATTCAACTAAAACTGAACCTTCGGCATGATCTAACCAACCGCGAGTAAACTTAATTTCTCGAAGATCATTAACTGCGCGTCCATCATTGCGTGCCATTTATAACTCCTTGTGCTCGACGTGTGTTACCTCTGGACCTAGAAAACGTCGAGCTAAGGTCTCAAATGCCTTTGCATCACCGGTTGCTAAGAATCTATGTGTTGCAGGAGTTGCAGTCTTTGTTCGAAGCAACTCATTTTCAACCAATGTTCTATATAAATCTTTTGCGGTTTCTTCAGCACTTGAAACCAAGGTTACGCCCTCTCCCATTACATAGGAGATAACGCCTGTTAGTAATGGATAGTGAGTACACCCTAAAACTAATGTATCGACCTTTGCATCCATGACAGGCTGTAAATATTGGCGAGCAACCTGAGTAATTTCAGGGCCAGAAGTTTCCCCGCGTTCAACAAATTCAACAAATAGTGGGCAAGGAATTGATGTGACATTAAGTTGAGGCGCTGCTGCAAATGCATCCAGATAGGCTTTTGAATCAATTGTTGCACGGGTACCAATAACACCAATGTTTCCAGAACGAGTTGCTGCAACCGCCCGACGAACCGCTGGCTGAATAACTTCGACCACGGGAATTGAATATCGCTCTCGTGCATCTCGAAGCATTGCAGCTGAAGCTGTATTGCAAGCAATGACTATCGCTTTCACGCCTTGTTCGACAAGGTAATCCATTGTTTCAAGTGCAAATTCACGAACTTCTGCTAGCGGACGCGGGCCATAGGGACCGCGGGCTGTATCGCCGATATACAGAGTTGATTCATTTGGTAATTGATCCAATATTGCACGCGCAACGGTGAGACCACCTACACCTGAATCAAATATTCCTATTGGGGCATCACTCACAGGGGTAGCCTACCTTGCACTCATGGACATATCGGTAGGGCAACTATTTAGAATCATCCATAAGGGCAGATATTAAACTTTCTTGTAGCCAGCCAAGCCAGCTATAGACCGCAAACACCCCACGCATTGGGTCATCGGGTGCAAGTAATTCCAAATCTTCATGTGAATTTTCTTCCACCTTTAAGCGAACTCCTAAAGCAAGTCGAACATCATTCATTGCTCCAAGCCACGCATTTGCACCATCGTGGTCTAGTTCCACAACTCCATCGATGGCACTTTTCACATGCATTCGCATTGCCATTGCATGAGCTTGCTTTTTTTGACGCAAAGTTGATTCGGTATATCTTCGAAACTCAGAAGCATCCACTTGGTCTGCATATGCATTTGGCAGTAAACGCAGCAGCACTTCATCATCCGGTGGAGTGTCATGGGCTGTGATGCCAACCATTGCAGCAAGTGGATCATCGTTGTGGTGATCTACTCGCTCTGCCAATAATTCAATTATTTGCTCAACTAAGTTGGTTAACACTTCACGCTCGGCTTCTGAAAAGTTTGCTAGATAAGCGTTTTCTCCGTGACGAAAAAATCCGTGCTCGTTATCTGTCATATTCCCTGGTCACCACGTTGCAACGTTGCCCACAATCCATATTCATGTAAACGCGCAACATCATGTTCCATTTCTTCTCGGCTGCCTGTTGAAACCACAGCCTTGCCCTCGGTGTGAACTTTCATCATTAACTCATGTGCTTTTTCTTTGCTGTATCCAAAAAGCTCCATCAACACATACGTCACATAGGTCATTAGATTTACAGGGTCATCCCACACAATAGTTATCCACGGAATGTCGCCACTAAAGATTGCCTGCAACTCTTCATCAATCTTTTCACTGATTTTGACCACTGTTAGCGAATCACAATCGCAAATGGATCCGAAGCAATATCGCCAACGACTTGAATACGCATTGTCACGACTCCTCGCTTTGGTTCTGTCGATGTAAAGGTCAGAACACCATTGGCATCTGAAGCAGATACAGTGCCAATATTTTGCCACTTTCCATTAATGTTTTTCTGCAGGTTGGCTGTTTTTCCCACAAGCTTTGGCAAGAGTTGTGCCTTGATAGCAATAACAGAACCCTTAGTTGCCGATACTGGACGGTCAATTTGAATGAGACTCTTTACTGCAACTTTTTCTTCGTTACTTACAGATTCTGCGCGCTCCCATGTTCCAACCGTTGTTAAGCGTATTGAGGCTGAGCCACCTAATGTCATTGGGGATGAGATTGTTCCATCAACGTCTGTAATCAAATCAGCGACCTTGCTCCACGCTGTTTCATTTGGACGCTTGATTTCAAGAGAAACGGTTTGACCAGCAATAGGGCTCTTATCTTTTAATGTAATTAGGCCGTTTACGGTAAATAGGTTTCCATAATAGACAGCCCCTTCCTTGACGTTTGCAAGGCTCATTGTGTTGATAACCGGATCTGGGGCGATTGCAAGAGCCGCACTTCGAATCTCAGCTGTAGCGGCCATATCTTCCATACCAAGTGTCCACAGCGTTGCACCACCCAAACGGTACTTTGCAACAAAGGCCATTCTTTCTGCATAGCTGCGGGAGTTTTGAAACCATACTGTGCGATTTACTGTGCAGGCTGTAGAGGCACCTGTTGCAGATACTCCATTAAAACTTTGCATGTAGTTATAGGTGGCTTCTCCAAATTGCTCGTTATATGTCGGAGTTGCTCCATCAATGACTGCTTTTGCTGCAGAGTAATTCATTTTAAATGTTGCAGCTTTTGCTCCAGCTTTCAATCCAGGAGGGGCAGATGTTGGACACTTTCCTTTGACTGAAGTTATCCAGTCACGTCCATACCCAGGAAACCCGACATACACCTTAGATGCAGGCATAATGCTGATTGCATACTTAATTGTTTTTTCTGTCCAGGACAAAGGTCCCATTGGCCCAGGCTTTGCCACTGAATAGTCATAAGTCATGATTCGCAAGCGATCAATGCTGCTTGCAATTTCCGCCCATGCATACACGTAGTAACCCTTTTGTTTTTCTTTAGGATCATACAAATAAGGGGTTGTAACTGACAGCAGTTTGTTATTAGCGTGTAATGCAACGCTTAGCTCTTTGACTAATGCCACCCATCGAGGCGCAGTTTTGCTCCACGTTTTATTTCCATCGACAAAAGCAAAGCCTTCATAATCTAGATCAATGCCATCAAAGTTGTTTTTCAGAACAAGATCGACAATTGTTTTCACAAGTGTCGTGCGAGTTGCCGCACTGGATAAATACCCCGATAGAACCAGCTTCTCAGTTCCGTCGGTCATTGTCGGAATCACTTGTATACCCGCACGACGCATCAAACATACAGTGTCTGCCATGGGCCACGATGGATTGCCGGACACATAATCATCGCGAATCACAGTAGGACTCTTCAAGCTATACCAAAAGGGCATAACTTCTTTCATTAAATCTTTATTAGTAAATAGATAAGAGCTTTCAATTGCTTGGTTTTCAACAGGACCATATTGTGATGCATCACAAATTGTTGGTTGCCCTGCAACACTTGGCATGGCAGATGGAAGTTTGCGCACTAATGGCAGCACAGTTTTGACTGAGTAATAAGGGATCCATCCGGTCAAAACCTTGCGCGGTGATTTCTCTTCGGCATGAATAGGTTGCACGAAAAGGCTAAATAACAAAAGTAATGAAAATGCGAAGCCAATCCTGCGCTTCATTATTATTTATCTTCAGGTGCTGGCTTTAAACCTGCGTAAATTTCCTTACAGGTTGGACAGATTGGATATTTCTCTGGATCGCGAGATGGAACCCATTTCTTTCCGCACAACGCCTTAACGGCTTTACCGCTCACCGCCGATTCAGTGATCTTCTCCTTCTTCACATAATGCGAGAATCGGTCATGGCCACCATCATCTTCAAGGAGCTCTTCAGATGGTCGGGTCAACAAATCGGTGTCAGACTCCGATTCAATTCCAATTTTTCGAAAGATGCCCATGAGGTGGATAAGAATACCTTCGCGCACCTCAAAAGTACGGGTAGAATTCGCAAATGAAGGACTTACTACGCACCGAGCACTTGAGCCGCGCGGATGTCGAATTATTGCTATCGACGGCGGCTGAATTTGCTGAGAATCCACTGCGTTCACATACCGCACTAGCCAACAAGAGCGTTGCTATCTACATGACTAAGCCTTCAACTCGCACCCGTTTGTCCTCTGAAACTGCTGTTGCTCACCTTGGTGGAACACCAATCTTTATTCGCGGAGATGAGTTGCAATTGGGTCGCGGTGAAACCACATCTGATACTGCAAAAATAATTAGCGGTTACTGCAGTGCATTAATTATTCGTACCTTTGCCCAAGCCGATGTTGATGAACTAGGTGCCAACGCATCAATTCCGGTGATCAATGCATTAACAGATGATGATCACCCAACACAGTTACTTGCTGATTGGTTAACCATTCGTGAAAAGTTCGGCACAGATATCACCGGTCGTAAGTTTGTATACCTAGGTGATGGAAACAACATGTCGCATGCTTGGTTATTAATGGGAGCGATCATGGGAGCACATGTTGTTGCTGCAACCCCAAGTGGTAAATGGGCACCCGATCCCGTTGTTGTGGCTGTTGCAAAAAATATTGCATCTCATAATGGTGGAAAAGTTGAAGTAACACATGATCCAGAATTAGCGGCCAAAGATGCTTCTGTGCTCTATACCGATGTATGGATGTCTATGGGGGATTCAGAAACAGACCGTGCAGAGAAAGTGCCAGCACTCTCACCATTTGCTGTGACTGAAAATCTTATGAAGCTGACAAGTAAGGACTCTGTGTTCATGCATTGTTTACCTGCTCACCGCGGTGAAGAAGTGGAAGCATCCGTAATAGATGGCCCACGTTCTATCGTGTGGAGAGAGGCTTATCACCGCCGTACAACTATTCAATCAATTCTTTACCACCTTATTCGGGGTGACTTGAAGGGCTCTACCCACTAATATTGGATATATGCGCGTAGCCGTTCCGAAGGAAATTAGAGCTGGAGAAAAGCGAGTTGCGCTTGTTCCAGACATCATCAATAAGCTGACCCGACTGGGCCTGGATGTAAGTATCGAATCTGGTGCCGGTGCTCATGCGCAAGCAACTGATGCTGATTTCACTTCAGCTGGTGCCACTGTAAAACAAGGCGATGTTCTTGCTGATGCAGATGTAGTCCTCTCTGTACAGCCGTTAACAGCTCAGCAAATGGCAACTTTGAAAAAAGGTGCGATAACAATTTCATTCTTATCCCCTGTTACGGCAGTTGATTCAATTGAAGCTGCAGCATCTGCTGGGGTTACAGCCTTTTCTTTAGAGCTAGTTCCGCGCATTTCACGGGCGCAATCAATGGATGCGCTCACCTCACAAGCACTGTGTGCCGGATATCGCGCAGCGGTTGTAGGCGCAGAACTCTCTCCACGATTCTTCCCAATGTTAATGACAGCAGCAGGAACTGTTACACCAGCACAGGTACTCGTGCTTGGTGCCGGAGTGGCTGGATTGCAAGCTATTGCGACATCTAGACGACTAGGTGCAGTTGTTTCTGCCTACGATGTTCGTCCAGCATCTGCTGATGAAGTTCGCTCAATGGGTGCAACATTTATTGAACTAGAGCTTGAAGCACTTGAAGGTGCTGGTGGATATGCACGTGAGATGACAGAGGATCGCGCAGCAAAGCAACGTGAACTATTAACTCCATACATTGCAAAATCTCATGTGGTTATTACAACTGCGGCTGTCCCTGGTCGTCAGGCACCACGTTTAATGACACAACAAATGGTTGATGCAATGGCACCAGGAACAATCATTGTTGATCTTGCGGCCGAAACTGGGGGAAATGTTGAAGGATCAAAACCTGGCGAGATTGTTGAAACAGCCAAGGGTGTTCGCATTTGGGGTGGAAAAGACGTACCCAGCCAACTTCCATTCCATGCATCATTCTTATATTCACGAAACGTTGTGAATCTACTCTCACTCTTCACGGTTCCTGCAAAGGATGACCAAAAGGTTGCATTTAACCTTGATTTTGATGATGAAATTATTAATGGCGCCGCAGTTACACAAGGTGGATCACGAAGAGGAGCTCAGTAATGGAACCGATGGCGATAGTTTCGATTTTCGTTCTCTCTGTCTTCGTTGGCTTTGAGGTTGTATCCAAGGTTTCATCGACTCTTCACACACCACTTATGTCAGGTGCTAACGCAATCCACGGAGTTATTTTGGTAGGTGCCATCATCGTGGCCGATCACAGTGAAACAAACCTTGAATTAGGACTCTCTGTTGCAGCAATTATTCTGGCAACAATCAACATGGTGGGTGGTTTTGTCGTAACCGACCGAATGCTTGAGATGTTTAAGGGGAATAAAAAATGAACCGCACGGTCTATGACCTTATTGGGTTAGCCGCAGGCGTTGCATTCATCCTTGCCCTCAAAGGTTTATCTCACCCAAAGACAGCCAGACGAGGCAACTTAATTGGTGCATTCGGTGCGGGACTCGCAACACTTGTTGTTTTCTTTTACTCTAATGAAAAATCATCACTGCCACTCAATAATCTTGGATGGATTCTTGGGGCAATTGCAGTTGGACTTGTAATCGGAGTTCCTGCCGCTCGAAAAGTTCAAATGACTCAGATGCCACAGCTTGTTGCGTTATTTAATGGTGTTGGTGGTGGAGCAGCGGCATTGGTTGCAATCGTTGAGTACTTAAATCTTGGAGACCAAGCAACCACCGCGGTGGTTGTCTTCACCGTCTTTACGGTAATCGTTGGTTGTGTTTCATTTAGCGGATCAATCATCACCTTTATGAAGCTTCAAGAGTTGATGACAACTAGGCCTGTAATTTTCCCAGCGGGCCGCTTCATTATTGCTGGAACTTTGATCGCAGTCATTGGCGTGGGTGGTTGGGTAGTAACTGCCCTTGGTACGACACCATTATTGATTCTTGCAGGACTTTCACTCTTGTTCGGAATCCTCTTTGTGCTCCCTGTTGGTGGCGCAGATGTTCCAATTGTTATCTCACTACTAAATGCATTCACAGGATTAACAGTTGCTGCAAGTGGTTACGTACTTGATTCAACCTTGTTGATAATTGCTGGAACACTTGTTGGTGCATCAGGAACTATCTTGACCCGCCTCATGGCAGAGGCAATGGGACGTTCATTGTTTGGAACATTATTCGGTGCATTTACTGCAAAGCCTCAAGATGTGGCTGCAGTCGGTGAAGAGCGACCAGTTCGTTCAGGTTCACCTGATGATGTTGCGATCTTGCTCAACTACGCTAGACGCGTTGTTATCGTTCCAGGCTTTGGACTTGCCGTTGCTCAGGCACAGCACACAGTTCGAGAGTTAGCCGACCTAATGATTTCAAAGGGCATAGATGTCGCATACGGTATTCACCCTGTTGCTGGCCGCATGCCAGGACACATGAATGTGTTATTGGCCGAAGCAAATGTTCCTTATGATCAATTACAAGAGATGGATGAAGTCAATACAACCTTTGGCCAGACAGATGTTGCCATTGTTATTGGTGCAAACGATGTTGTTAATCCTGCTGCGCAAACAACTCCTGGATGTCCAATTTATGGAATGCCGATTCTTGAAGTAAATCATGCAGCCAACATCATCTTCTTAAAGCGTTCTATGCGCCCAGGATTTGCCGGTATTGAAAACGAACTTTTGTATGATCCAAAAACAATGCTTTTGTTTGGTGATGCCAAGGCTTCCCTCACCAAGGTCGTTTCTGCGCTCAAAGCTCTATAGCCAAGAAGTTGCAAGTAGTTGAATGTTCAATTACCCTAGGGTTCTGAACTAAGGAGAGTGCAATGCCTGCAGTAACCGTCAGCGACATCACCGTACTGCCTCGCGTAAGTGAAGTTACTGGTGCGCGTGCTCGCAAGGTGAAGAGCATTACCACAGCGCCTCAAGGCTTTGAAGGTGAAGGTTTTCCGGTTCGTCGTGCATTTGCAGGTGTCGATTTAGCAGAACTTGATCCATTCATTCATTTGGATCAAATGGGAGAAGTTGAATACGCACCAGGTGAACCAAAAGGAACTCCTTGGCACCCACACCGTGGATTTGAGACTGTTACATACATTATTGATGGAATCTTTGATCACCAAGATAACAATGGTGGCGGTGGAACGATTTCAAACGGTGATACGCAATGGATGACAGCAGGTGCTGGAATTTTGCATATTGAAACTCCTCCAGAAAGTTTAGTTATGTCAGGTGGTTTGTTCCATGGATTCCAGTTGTGGGTTAACTTGCCAGCGGCTAAGAAATGGTCGCCTCCTGCATATCAAGATGTCCGTGCCAAAGATGTTGCTCTCTTGTCATCTATAGATGGCGGATCATTGTTGCGAGTAATTGCCGGTGAAGTTGATGGACACTTCGGCCCAGGTTCAACACAAACACCCATTACCTTGTTGCACGCAACTGTTGCAGCTGGAGCAGAACTTCGTTTGCCATGGCGCAAGGACTACAACGCACTTGTTTACACAATGGCAGGACACGGTTTTGTTGGCGATGAAGCACGCCCTGTGCAAACAGGTCAGTTAACTCTTTTTGGTGAGGGTGACACAATTGTTGTGCGCGCCGCTAATCAGCAAGAGACACGCTCTCCAGATCTTGAACTATTTATTCTTGGTGGTGCACCAATTAAAGAGCCTGTTGCGTGGATGGGTCCCTTTGTTATGAATACAAAGCGCGAAGTTCTCCAAGCATTTGAAGATTTCCAAAAGGGCTTACTTGGTTCAATTCCTGCTATTTATAAGGATGATGCCAAGGCAAAGCCACCGCTTAACCGCTCTGGCGAGGGATCAAAGCTAGGCGGGGATGTTCTTGATGTGCATGGCGCGCCTACTGACATACAAGAGGGCTAACCAACCTGCGATACTAGATAAATGATCTGGTGGCCAACGGAAGTTCCAACCTTGCAGTACGGGTTGATCACACTCCGAAGGCCCGAAGAAGCAGACATCGTTCCTTTATTTAAAGGCGCGCAAGATCCATTAATTCCTCAGTTCACTCGCATTCCGGCAAACTATCAAATGGTCAATGCGGAGCACTTTGTTCGCGAACGCTCCCCTAACGCTTTCACAATGCATACCGAGATTCAATTAGTTCTTGAATACGATGGAAACTTTGCCGGTGTGCTCTCCTTTCATACATTAGTTCTTGAAGAGGCAAAAGCTGAGATTGGTTACTGGTTAACTGCAGATGCCCGTGGCAAGGGAGTTGCAACGACTGCAACAAAACTTTTGACAGGGTATGGCTTTGAAACTATTGGTTTCCATCGTATTGAAGCTCTTGTTGTTGAATCGAATAAACCTTCTTTAAAGGTTCTTTCCAATGCTGGCTACCAGCAAGAAGGTGTGTTGAGAGATAAGTCCTGCTGTGGGGATGGGACTCGTGAGAACATGGTGCTGTTCGCAGCACTTCAGAATGAGTGGGAGGCATAGAAATGGAAGGACTGGCCTACCTTGTCGTCATAATCTTTTCAATTACCCTTTTTTCAGGACCATTTGCAATTGCTTTAACCTCACGCCGGTTAGTTGATTTCTTAAACTCTAGAGTTGGCCTCTTGTGGGCAATAGTTGATGTACTGCGAAAGATTCTTCACATATTTGCAATAACTGTTGGTACTTTTCTTGGCTTTTCGCTATTGGCAATGGCTGTTACGGTGTCAAAGATTCTTGGTACATACGCAATAGTTCTTGCATACATCGCGCTTCGCCGCGAGTACTTCCCCGACTTTCACTTACTTGCAAACATTGGAAATAAATTAGGAATCCGCAAGGTTGGTCCTGGTGATCATGGGCCAACAATGAAGTGGAAAAAGAACGGTAGATCATCAGGTGACGATGGATATGGTCCGGGTGGGCAGCACTGATAGTTAGTGTGAAGATTTTCTTTAGACTTATTTATCTTTTTTACTAGACCCATCCTTAGCAAAAAAGAAAATGACCAAAATTGCTAGTGCGGCAAGAATAGCTTCCATCGGAAAATCATACAGAAACTTACAAAATAGTGGAGGTGCCGGGAATCGAACCCGGGTCCTTCGGTATTAAAACAGGGCTTCTACGGGCGTAGTGTGATTAGCGCTTTCTCAGTTCCGAAGTTTCTCCACACAACTCTTCGACGAACTCAGTTGCAAAAATGTTCTCCTTCATTGTTTGCAACACCAACGAAGTGAAAAGCCCCCTAGTCGACGCTAGATTCCAGGTCGAGAGCGGCACCTGGGCTAACGGATTTGAACAGCTTATGCAGCTAGTTCGAAATCAGACGATTTAACGTCTGCATTTATTTTTTTGCACGGATTATTGGTTAACGAGATCATTCCGGCTTCCTCGGCCCGCTTCCCCTGCCTCAACATCCAAAGTCGAGACCGTTCACCCCCAAGAGTGAAAAAAGAAACGTATCTATCTTCTCTATGTAGTTGTCACTTTCTGCGCCGTCGCAACGTTGCCTCAAAAATTGAGGTATCGAAGCGGCGGTGAGGTAAGTGTAAATCAGGAATGCAAGAAGGTGTTAATCCTCGTATTTGGAGGCAGCACGTGATGCTTTGCCGCTCAGGGCGCGCGAAACAACCCGTGAGACTTCGCGATCAGCCTCACGTTCCTTTATGGCTTCACGCTTGTCATGGGCTTTCTTTCCCTTCGCAACTGCAATCTCAACCTTGGCTTTTCCATCTTTGAAATACAACTGCAGGGGAACAAGGGTTGTTCCAGAATCCTTCAACTTACCAATGAGTTTGTTCAGTTCATTTTTATGAACAAGAAGTTTGCGATCTCGACGAGGTGTGTGATTGGTCCAGGTGCCCTCTGTGTATTCAGGGATGTGAACACCCATCAACCACAGTTCGCCATCATTGACCATGGCAAAGCCATCAATCAGCGATGCACGGCCAGCACGAAGTGACTTAACTTCGGTGCCAGTAAGCACCAATCCGCACTCAATCACATCAGCGATTGAGTAATCGTGACGTGCTTTTTTATTTTGGGCAACGACCTTGCGGCCTACCTCTTTAACCATGCCGCATCACCGCCCTATTTAATTGCATCCACATCGTGGATTACAGGGTCCAATTCTCTCATTACCTATCAATGAGAGCTGCCAAGTGGGTGCGAATTACACCTTCAGATAACGGCGAAGGGTGATGAGTGAGGCCAGAATGGAGACGACCAAGCCTGTTGCCAGTAACCACGCTGATGCAACCCAGACCTCACTCCAGCCAAAGAACTTGGTGAAGGTGAGAAGTGGAGCAACGTTGGAATCGATTACAGTCTTTAATCCTGCAAGCAACCCAGTTGCTAGCCCCCAACCAATAATTGCTGAGATAACACCTTCTAATAAGAATGGAAGTTGGATAGACCACGAAGATGCACCAACTAGTTTCATCACTCCTGTTTCACGTCGACGATTAAACGCAGCAATGCGTAAAGTATTTGAAATTAAGAGCGCTGCAGTTAATACAGATGCAAGCCCAACAGCCAATGCTCCATTACGAAGCACAGCCAGTAATCTAAAGAACTTTTCAAGAATCGTGCGCTGATCTTGAACAACGTCAACACCCGGTCGACCACTAAACGCGCTGACAATTACCGAAAATTGTGTTGGATCTTTTAACTTCACGCGAAATGACTCTGGTAGCTGATCTGCAGTCACATTTTGTGCAATTGCAGAATCTTTAAACCGCTCCTGAAACCGTATGAAAGCTTCTGATTGTGATTCATAGAAGACGCTATCGACAACGCTCATCTCTTGAAGATCTTGTTGAATTGTTAAACGCTGGGCAGCGGTAACAACACCATTTGAACATGATGGTGAATCTGAAAGATTCCCGCATAAGAAAACTGAGACTTCAATCTTGTCATACCAGTAATCCTTCATTGCCCCTACTTGAGCGTTCGCAAGTAGTCCTACGCCCAACAAAGACAGAGAAATAGCTGTTGTGACAACAACTGCAAAGGTCATGGTTAAGTTACGACGAAGTCCGATACGGACTTCACTGAGAAGAAATCTAGCGCGCATGTGTTATCCCGTCCTTATCCTGTGTACCCATAAACACCACGAACTTGGTCGCGGATTACATGTCCTGCATCTAACTCGATAACGCGCTTACGCATTTGATCAACGATGCCGGCATCGTGCGTTGCCATCAAAACAGTTGTGCCTTCACGATTAATGCGATCAAGCAACTTCATAATGCCAACAGATGTTGCAGGATCAAGGTTTCCTGTTGGCTCATCTGCAATTAAAATTGGTGGGCGACTAACATATGCACGAGCAATCGCTACGCGCTGTTGTTCACCACCTGAAATCTCTGAGGGCAAGCGATCGCCCTTATCTTCCAAACCAACTAACTCTAGAACCTCAGGCACCTCACGGTTGATTTCCTTTTGTGAATACCCAAGCACGTGCAATGTAAATGCAACGTTTTCGGTAATTGTCTTGTTCGGAAGCAGACGGAAATCCTGGAAAACAGTTCCCACGGAGCGACGAAGCTCAGGAACCTTGTGGTTTGCCAATGTGCCTAAGTCTTTTCCGGCCACATGGATCGATCCTGATGATGGGCGTTCTTCACGAAGAACTAAACGCAGAAACGTTGACTTACCTGAACCTGAAAGTCCGACGAGAAATACGAACTCGCCTTTCACAATTTCAAGATTTACAGAATCAAGTGCTGGGCGCTCTTGACCTGGATAGATCTTGGTGACGTTCTCAAAGCGAATCATTAAATCTCCCATTGCATATGCGGGGTGGAGTTTCGGGAAACCACCTTCGACCTGCGCTTAGTTTATGTATATGCGCCTCAAATCCTTGGATTTAGGACGGGTTTGAGCCTGAAGAAAGTGTGAGATTTATCGAATCCTGCGCACACTCATCAATTATGAACTTCGGCGCCATCGAATTCCGGCTTCGATGAACTCATCGATTTCACCATTTAACACAGCAGATGTGTTTCCAGTTTCGTAATCTGTTCGTAAATCCTTCACCATTTGATACGGAGCAAGTACATACGAGCGCATCTGATTTCCCCATGATCCTGAGTTGTCGCCCTTGAGTGCATTGATCTTCGCCTGTTCTTCTTGACGACGGCGTTCTAATAACTTGGACTGCAGCACAGCCATGGCTGTTGCCTTGTTTTTAATCTGAGATCGTTCATTTTGACATGAGACAACAATGCCGGTTGCGATGTGAGTTAAACGCACTGCAGAGTCTGTGGTGTTAACACCTTGACCACCAGGACCAGAGGAGCGATAAACATCAACTCGAATATCTTTTTCATCAATTTCAATATGATCACTTTGTTCAACAACTGGAACGACTTCAACTCCTGCAAATGATGTGTGACGTCGACTTTGACTATCAAATGGTGAAATTCGAACTAAGCGATGTGTGCCTCGCTCAACAGATAAAGTTCCATAGGCATAAGGTGCCGAAACTTTGAATGTTGTTGATTTAATTCCTGCTTCTTCTGCGTAGGATGTTTCAAGCACATCCACTGTAAAATTATGACGCTCGCAGTAACGCAGATACATACGCATAATCATCTCGGCCCAATCGGCAGCCTCAACACCACCAGCTTCTGAACGGATAGTAATCAATGCGTCCCGATCGTCATACTCCCCATTTAATAAAGTTTGAACCTCAAGTTCGCTCACAGATTTCTTAACAGCATCAAGTTCACTTTCAGCATCGTGAATTCCGCCCGGCTCACCTGCTGCTAATTCAAAGAGAATAGATAAATCCTCCACGCGCTGACGCAATCCAGAAAGCTTGGCAATCACAGATTGCACGCGCGAGAGGCGACTCGTTATTTTTTGAGCAGCCTCTGGGTCGTCCCAAAGATTTGGAACTCCTGCTTCAACCTCTAATTCATCGGCTTGCTTGCGAAGCTTAGGCAGATCCAGAACCTTTTCAATTGAAACAAGGGTCGCGTCAACCGCATCGATCTCCAATTGATATTCGCGAGGGGCCATACTGGAAGGATACTTGGCCAACAAAAAACCCCCGCACTGTTACGTACGAGGGTCTTTCATAACGCTAGACGTTTACAGGTGAAGCTGAGTTCACCTAGGCGAAACGAAATTTAATTACTGTGCTTTGCCAAGAATACGATTGACCTTGGTGCCACACACTGGGCAGATGCCCTGTGCCATGCGACGACCAGATTCAGAAACCTTTACAGTTCCTTCGAAATCACGCTTCTCTTTGCACTTAACGCAGTAAGCGTCACCCTTATATGTCTCTGCACTCATTCTTTTCCTCCTATCGACGCGTGCGATCCCATCGGGATTGCTCCCCGTGTGGGGCAAGCGTTCGTGTATGAGGCTACCCCTGAACACGCTCATTTGAGCGTATCTAGGCACCTTTATTTAGGAGTTTTTTTAACACCTCAGGGGCGGTGAGGGCGGTTTCCGCCGCCTCATACCCGCTCAAATACGCCTCAGCCTTCTCTGCATCGGGGAAACGGGCTAAGAGCTCCTTGAATTCAGGGCCATGATCAAAGTAGTGCAGATGGATTGCCTCGTGGAAGAGGACGTACTCCACCACATACTCAGGAGCGCCCTTGAGTCGATCAGAGATCCGAATCGAGCTGTCTATTCCTGTGCAGGAGCCCCAGCGCTCGCGCATTGCCCGCCAGTTCACCGAGGATGGCCGCGCCGTGATTTCTGGGGCCAGTTCACTTAATAACTCCCCAACCCGCGTAGAGAGAACCTCTTCACTCATTGTTGCGGCCGCTTCTTGGGCACGAATCTTGGCCACCATCTCTGGAACCATGGCCCGCTCATCAGCTTTACTCATTCGAGCCGGAATTGAGACGACTATTCGTCCGCCTTGGCGATAGGCGGAGACATTTTTCTTTCGGCGGGTGGATCTGATGACAATAATCTCGCCCTCTGAGATCCCAGGCAAGGTGTGATCCTCAAGAGTTGCCTCTACCAAAGAAGGGCCATCAGAAAATTCTTGCACACTGAAATATTAGGTCATCTCTCAAGTAATCATTGAGAGATTGATCAATTAAGAGCGCGAGTCTTACCGCTGTTCATCGAAAAATCCTTTGAAATAAAATCGTATTACCTCAAGAAATTAACCTTTGTCAACGTGGTGCCGAGTTGATAAACCCCTGTCAAAGAATTACTTTACGACTACGAACTCCTCGGATAACAGTTCTACATCAGCAAGGGGAAGGCTGATTTAGAGCAAGTGACCGGGGAGTTCGCTTTTCATTCTCTCCCTCATTTATAGCAATCCCGACAAATCATCAGGGATCTCTAAACTCTTCATGAAACTCTCAGGTGTTAATAAATCATCTGCCGTTGGAAGAATTCCACTCCACATTCGATCTCTTGACTCAACATCCTTTAACTCACGAACCTGTCTCCAAAAAACTGCTGCTTCGCGAGCAAGGCGCGGTGAAACCTGCAACCCAAGCATTGATGAAAACAGTTGCTGCGCTGGGGCAGATGTTGCACGACGTCGGCGCAGTGTTTCTTGAAGCGCGGCAATGTGTGGCAGTCGATCACCGGCAGCTAATGCAACGACCTCTTCACTCCACCCATCAATTAATGCCAAAACAGTTTCTAACTTAGTGAGGGCTGTGCGTTGAGCTGGTGATTCTTGAGGAGTAAAGATTCCATCATTGAGCGCAATGCTAAAGCTTTCTGGGTTTGCTGGATCAAATCCATTACCTGATTCAAATGCCCGCTGTGCCTGCTCTTGAATCGCATCTAAATCAATATTGATTCCCTTGCCGTATTCCGTAATTGCGGTTCGGATATATGACACTAACCACGGATTATGTGAAAACAAACGTGCAACACACGCCTCACGTAATGCATGGAAGATGCGAACCTCGTCCATTGGAATATCTAGATCTGTTGCCCATTGCTTTATGTTTTGAGGCACAAGAGTTGGATAAGCAGAGTCCAGGAGCGGTAGGCCCACATCATGAGCGCCAGTTACCTGTCCTGATAACCCACCGATGGCTTGACCCAGTTGAGTTGCTATGAGCGAACCAATAAATGAGTTGAGTAGGGCTGAAATCATCTCAACCGGAATCTGCATCTGGGGTTGCTCATCGGCAGGGGTTTCTGGCCCTTGGCCTTCTCCAAAGGATGCTTGATTGAGAAGTTCACCGATTGCAGATGACAAGCCAAGTGCAAGTGGTTCAACAGCGCTTTGCCAGCCTTCCAAGGTTGTATCAACCCAATCAGTGCGGGCTAATGCAACATTTCCTGTGTTTGGAGATTTAGGAAAGAAGGTTGCTTCATCGAGCCATAACTCTGCAATTGATAACGCTTGTTCAATCTCTGCAACATCATTTGCGCCAATAGGAGAAGAGCCTTGAGCCGTAGTAAATTTCTTTGCAGTATCTCTGACAATATTTTTTGGGAGCGCTTCAGTAGATCCAGTAAATCCTGGGCCATTAATTCCAAGCTGAGAGAACTGTTCTTGAATCTGTTGCTGCATCTGTTTCATCATGGCAGCAAAATCAACCGGCTCATTAGGGTCATCCGAGTTTCCGGGTGTGAATCCAAAAGGTGTCATGGCTCTATCCTCCCAGTCTTGAAACAACTCTGCACGCGCATTCATTCCCAGCGCGGTAGGGTGAGCACATGTCCAACGCATTTGTGGCTCTGATCTGGTGGGTTGTGCCTGCCATGGGTTTAATTGGTGCACTTGGTTACGTCACATGGGTCACAAAGTTTCAAGGAAAGTTCCAGCAGGAAACACAGCGCTCTGTTGGCCAGTTCCAACGCTTTCAAGATTCCCTACGGGATTCACAGGCTCGTGATGGTGTAACCGATCATGATGCTGTGGTTTCATCAGAGGAGCCTTCACACACCACGATAATTCGTCCGGATGCTAACTAGTCTAAGATCTGCTGTGCGATTTTCTCCCCTTCCTAAAGTTGTTTCCTGGACCTTAGGAATCTTTTTTACCCTTGCAACAATTGCGCCACTGCCATTTGCAATCGTCTTGCCGGGTGAGGCACAAAATATTTTTAAAGATGTCATCACAATTAAGGATCTAGAAAGCTATCCAGCCACTGGTCGAATTGATCTGATGTCGATTCGTGTGACAAATCCAGATACCTGGATCTTTGGACCTGAACTGATTTATTCGTGGATTAATGCTGAACGCACCGTCTATCCAAAATCTGCGATCTATCCACCGGGCACAAGTTCTGAAGAGGAAAGTAAGCAGGCAAAGGCAGATATGGTTGCCTCGCAAGACACAGCAATCACTGCATCTATACGGTACCTGCAATCTCATCCTGAAATCTTGGGTGCTCGCTCATTAGGAGTTGAACGAGCAGATGCACTGGATGCTGAAAAGATTACCTTTAAAGTTGAAAAAACAGGGGGCCCAAGTGGTGGGCTTGTTTTTTCAATTGGTTTAGTCGAATTGCTGACTGAAAAAGATTTGGTGCAGGGTCGTCATATTGCAGGTACTGGAACGATTGATGTTCGAGGCGTTGTTGGAGCCATTGGTGGTATTAACGAAAAGATTTTTTCTGCCCACAAGGTAGGCGCCACTGTGTTCTTCGCCCCAGTTGATAATGCGGAGGAAATTGCAAATGTCCCAGAGGGCATAAAGGTCATTACCGTTGCGACACTGGCCCAAGCAGTTTCTTATCTCGAGCGCACCCGCACATAGTCTGCAGTAAGGCATCTCCTAGCCATTCCTGAGAGCTCATGAGCGCGTTTTCTTTGGATTGGTAGCCCCATTCTGGTTGCGATACTTTTATCCCATGACTAATAACCCCCAGTTTCAACGCCCCTCTTTCAATTTCCGTGGCCGAAAGAGCCCACTAACTCTAACAATTGGTGCTCTTGTAATCCTGGGTGTGCTCTTCAGCTCTCTTAGCGGGTTTTATGCAGACTGGTTGTGGTTTAAGTCCGTTGATTTCACAAGCACATGGTCAACAATCCTTGGTACTAAAGCTTTGCTCTTTGTGTCAACAGGTTTGTTCACTGCGCTAATAGTTTTGGCAAACGTTTTCTTGGCATACAAGAGTCGTCCCCTGTATGTGTCAATGACGATTGAATCAGATAACTTAGAACGTTATCGAACACAGGTAGAGCCAATTCGCCGTGGTCTCTTCATAGGTGGTTTTTTAGCTCTCTTTTATTTCGCAGGTGTATCTGGCTCAACACTGTGGAGCAGCTGGCTGCTTTTTAGAAACTCAACTGAATTCGGAGTAAAAGATCCACAATTTGGAATGGATATTTCATTCTTTGCCTTCCGACTTCCGTTCTGGCAAACACTCATTGGACTGGCAATTTCAACACTTGTCTTGGCCATCATCGCATCGGTTGTGGTGCATTACCTTTATGGCGGAATTCGTCTGCAAGTACAGCAAGATCGCACAACGGTTACAGCCCGAGTTCAACTCTCAGTTCTGCTTGGTCTAGTTGTTCTTCTAAAGGCTGTTGCATATTGGTTTGATCGTTATGCATTGGCCCTGAAAGATAGCAAGTTGATTACGGGACTTACTTTTACAGATGTCAACGCAACCTTGCCGGCCAAAGCTATTCTGACTGGCATCGCAATCGTCTGTGCGCTCCTATTCTTTGCTAACATCATCCGTAAATCATGGGTTTTGCCAGCAGCTGGTACAGCGTTGCTCGTCATCTCATCAGTTCTGATTGCTGGACTCTACCCAGCGGCAATTCAAACATTCCAGGTAAAGCCAAGTGAGTCGTCAAAGGAAGCACCATTTATTCAGCGCAATATTGATGCAACGCGTGCTGCATATGGACTTGAAGATGTAACTGTCAGCGATTACCAAGCGACCGATTCAACTAATACGGGCCAGCTTGCCGATGATGCAGCAACGATCGCAAATATTCGCCTCATGGATCCCAATGTCCTTTCTCCAACATTTAGACAACTTCAACAAATTCGTCCTTACTACAGCTTCCCGGACTCACTTGATATTGATCGATATACGGTCAATGGCGTTAAGCGTGATGTTGTTGTTGCTGTCCGAGAGCTCAATATTGCTGGTAATCCATCACGAAACTGGATTAACGATCACCTTGTATACACACATGGTTTTGGATTTGTTGCTGCCTATGGCAATGAGCGAGATGCCGACGGAAAGCCATCCTTTACTGTAGGAAACCTTCCACCAACAGGAACTCTTGGCAGCTTTGAGCCACGCGTTTACTTTGGTGAGAACGTTCCTGATTACTCAATTATTGGTGGAGTAAAGACAGATTCACCAGTGGAGTTTGATTATCCAGATGATGCATCTGCAAATGGCCAGAAGAACTACACATACACCGGAACTGGTGGCGTTCCGGTTGGATCACTAATCAACAAAATTGTATTTGCACTCAAATACCAAGAGCAGAAAATTCTTCTGTCAAACCTGATCAATAAGGATTCAAAGATTCTCTTTGAGCGCAATCCTCGTGATCGCGTAGCAAAGGTTGCTCCATGGCTAACCCTTGACGGAGATCCATATCCTGCCTTGGTCAATGAAAAGATCGTATGGATCATCGATGGCTACACAACTAGCGCCGGATACCCTTATGCACGCAAAACAACACTTTCTAACGCAACAGCTGATGCACTTACTGCAAACTCAGCATCCGTTGCAGCCCAAGGAAATCAAACTGTTAACTACATCCGAAACTCTGTTAAGGCAACAGTTGATGCCTACAACGGAACAGTGACACTGTATGAGTGGGATGAGAAAGATCCAGTTTTAAAGACATGGAGTAAGGCATTTCCTGGCACAGTTCAGCCAAAGAAGGCAATTTCAAAGGAACTTCTAGAGCATATTCGCTATCCAGAGGACATGTTCCGCGTTCAGCGAGACATCCTTTCGTCTTACCACGTGAAGACCGCTGAAGCTTTTTATGGTGGACAGGATTTCTGGCGCGTGCCTCGTGATCCCTCAACATTTGGAGCAAATGCGAGTGCGCAGCCTCCTTACTACTTAACTCTGCAATTACCAGGTGCTAAGAAACCAGCATTCTCCTTGACGACACCATTTGTGCCACGCGGTGGACGTGAAAACCTTTCAGCCTTTGCCGCTGTTAACTCAGATCCGGGTCCAGAGTATGGAAAGTTCACCGTTCTACAACTGCCACGTAATACAAACGTTGCAGGACCTTCACAGGTTGCATCTAACTTTGAAGCAAAACCTGAAGTTGCAAACTCATTGTCATTGCTTCGCCGCGGTGGTTCTGATGTTGTTCTCGGTAACTTGTTAACTCTGCCAGTTGGTGGAGGCTTGTTATATGTACAACCTGTTTATGTTCGTGCAACATCTAACACTGCTGCCTATCCATTACTACAAAAAGTACTTGTTTCCTTTGGTGATCAGATTGGATATGACGACACATTAAAGGGCGCACTTGATCAAGTATTCGGAGGTAACTCTGGAACTGCAGCAGGTGGAAGCACAACTGAAGGAACTACTGGATCAACAACTTCATCACTTTCTAATGCACTTGCAAGTGCTAAGCAGGCATATGCAGATGGATTAGCTGCACTTGCAAAGGGAGACTTTGCTGCATATGACAAGGCGCAAAAGCGATTGAAATCCGCACTTGATGCTGCAATCAATGCACAATCCAAGAAGTAAGAAAGATGGATTTGGTCTTTATCTATTGATGCACCTAAGATTGCTCCACCGACGCGGGGTGGAGCAGCTCGGTAGCTCGCTGGGCTCATAACCCAGAGGTCGTAGGTTCAAATCCTGCCCCCGCTACTACATATAAGAAGGCCCCTTTCGAGGGGCTTTTTTATTTGATACGCAGTGAGTTTGTTACGACAAGGACGCTACTTGCTGCCATGGCAGCTGCTGCATACAGCGGTGATAACAATCCAGCCGCTGCGATCGGCAATCCTATGACGTTATAAATTAGCGCCCAACCCATGTTCAACCGAATGATTTTTAAGGTCTTCTTTGAAAGCTTGAGAGCTGAAATAACGCTACCAAGTCCTGTGTTCATCAAGGTGATGTCAGCACTGTTAATTGCAGTATCTGTCCCGGTACCCATCGCCATAGATAGATCTGCGGCGGTAAGTGCTGCTGCATCATTGATTCCATCACCGATCATCAAAACGGTGTGACCTTCACTCTTCATGCGTTCGACAATTTCAAGTTTTGTTTCAGGCAAGGCGTGTGAAACGACATGTGCTGCATCAATTCCAACAGTTGTTGCAACAGAAGCTGCCACCTCGCTGCTATCTCCCGTTACAAGCCACGGAGTAATTCCCATCTCTCGCAGTGCAGAAACTGTTGCGGCCGCATCACTTTTTAGTTGATCACCAACGGCAAAGACGGCCAAAGCAACACCATCCCATGCAAGCACTGCCAGCGTTAACCCAGCAGCCTGTCCGCGCTCAATTGCAGATTTAATCTCACTGTGAAACTCAGTTGAACTATGCGCAACAGCAGCAGGTGAGCCAATAAGAACAACTGGTGATTGCCCACCAATTGAAACACGTCCTGCCGCACCTGCACCTGGTGTTACAGAGAAATCAGAGACAGCATACGTTGGGCGTGATGGTGCTGTTTGTCCTGCATTTGCTAGGGCGTACTTTGTAATTGAAAGTGCAACCGGATGAGTATTCTGAGATTCAATTGCACCAGCAGAGGCAATTATGTTGTGATCAGTCACAATCTCTGCAAAGGATTGACCAAGAACCGCTCCTGCTGCTGTAGAAATCGTGGCTTCTTGAACAAGCATCACGCCTTCAGTAAGAGTCCCTGTCTTATCAAATAGCACCGTATCAACGTTGCGAGCAACCTCTAGAACACGTGGCTCACGCAGAACAATGCCGCGTGCTGCGCCGCGACCAGATGCAACAAGAAGTGCGACGGGTGTTGCTAATCCCAGTGCACATGGGCATGCGATCACCAATACAGTAATTGCAATTGAAATTGATTTAGTAAGTGTTGAGCCCGTGAAATACCAACCAGCGAAGGTTCCAATGGCAAGCACGGTAACAATAGGCACAAAGACTGCGCTAATGCGATCTGCAAGTCGTTGGATAGGTGCCTTTGTGCCCTGGGCACTAATGACCATCGAAGTGATTCGAGCGAGCTCGGTATCGCTGCCAACTCGTGTAGCACGAACAATTAGACGACCGTTGTGATTAATCGATGCACCGATTACTGATGAACCTGGACGAACATCGATAGGCTTTGTTTCTCCTGTGAGCATTGAATTATCAACTGCGCTCTCGCCTTTAACTACAATTCCATCTGTTGCGATGCGATCTCCAGGGCGTACCTCAAATTCATCACCAATTTGTAGCTGTTCAATTGGAACAATTAATGGGAATCCCCCGCGAACTATTGTTACCTCTTTACTACCCAGTGCTAATAGCGATGTAAGTGCGCTACTTGCTTTTGCCTTGGCTCGAGTTTCCAAGTAGCGACCTAGAATTACAAAGAAAATCACGCCTGCTGCAACTTCGGTATAGACATCACCAGCACCAGTTGCATTTGCATAAATAGACCAACCAAAGGCAGCTAGTGAACCCATTGAAATTAAGTTGTCCATTGTTGGGTGCATGATGTTTCTAAAGGCAGCTTTGTGAATTGGATATGCGACGAGTAATACAACAGGTGCGCTAAGAGCGATTACCACCCATGCAGTTGCTGAATACAATGGATGTGGCAATCCAAAGTTGTCCAAAATCTCATGAACCCACATATCAATCTGGTGATGCCAACTCATAACCATTGACATTGCTACTGCAGGTACTGCAAAGATAAATGCAAAGAAGAACGCACGGGCAGATTTCTTGCTGTGTAGCGTGACAGATTGAGCATCTACTAATAACGTGGCTGAGTACCCAGCTTTTTCTACAACCTTGATTAAATCCTTAGGGCTCATATCTGCCGGTGCCAAAATATGAGCAGTCTCTGTTGCAAAGTTGATAGTCGCACTAACGCCTTCAACCTTGTTGAGGGCTTTTTCGACTGAGTTAACACAGGAAGAACAGGTCATTCCCTGTACAGAAAGTGTTACCGGCTCTAGTAATTGGCTCATGATGTCCTTTTTTAGGGATTTAATCCGTTGATAACTGCGTTGTGTAGTACACCGTTTGTAGAAACACCGCTCCCACCAAATGGACCGTTCTGCCCTGCTGTATTTGTAAAAGTTCCACCAGCTTCACGGACAATAATGTCCAGCGCTGCCATATCCCACACAGCTAATTTTGGTTCAATTGCCACATCTACAGCGCCTTCGGCAACAAGCATGTGCGACCAAAAATCACCAATCCCGCGTGTGCGCCAAGCATTAGCAAGCATTTCCTGAAAAGGCTCTAGACGATCTCCCCAACCAACAAAATCAGAGTAAGAAATTGAGGCATCAGAGAGTTGTCCAACCTTTGAAACTGAAATCTTCTTATCATTTGATGAGGCGTCAAACTCCTCCGACAGATCCTCGGCACTTCCAGAATTAAATCTCACATATGCCCCATGGCCCTTAGCAGCAGACCATCGTCGTGCAAGTGCAGGCGCACTTGCTATTCCAACAACAACTTCTTCTATACCTGATGAGTCAACATGAACAAGTGCGATCAATGTTGCCCACGTTGGAACTCCACGCATAAAGTTTTTTGTTCCATCAATCGGATCAATAACCCAGTAGCGACCAGATACTCCTTTTTCACTTCCAAACTCTTCGCCCACCATTCCATCACTGCTGCGATGGGTTAAGGCAGCTTCCCGTATAGCAGTTTCAACAGCCCTATCCGCATCGGTCACTGGGGTGTTATCTGGTTTAGTCGAGATTACTAAATCTTGTGCTTGATAGCGCTCTAAGGTAATTGCATCTGCAAGATCTGCTAAGGCATGTGCAAATGCAAGATCATCTAGTAGATCAATTGCATTTTCGATGTTGTTCATAGTGGAGTCAGTCTATTCCTCAACCAAAGTATGCGGTGAATCCTTGACGGCTAATAGTGAACGAAGGCTTGCTAAACGTGCAGTTCTGTGGGCGTTTGGCAGGCCATCTGGAGCAGCCCAAGCATCTAATGAGCAAGAGCTTTCTGAATGAGAACAGTTAGATAAGCAGTTTGCTGCAACTTCTGAGAGGTCGCTAAATGCATCAACAATTCGTTGGTTATCAATGTGACTTAATCCGAATGCACGGATACCAGGTGTGTCAATAATCCATCCATCGCTATCGACTAGTGGCAAGGCAATTGCACTAGATGAGGTGTGACGGCCACGACCTGTTGCTTCATTCACATCACCTGTTACACGATCAGCTTCTGGCACAAGTGCATTAATGAGGGTTGATTTACCAACACCTGAGTGACCTACTAACACAGATATTTTACCTTCAAGGACTTGGTACAACTTTAGTAAATCTTTAGCTCGCGAATCACTCTTGATAGCGGTGTGAATAATTTCAACATCAAGATCGGCATACTCTGCAAGAAATGGTGGAACTTCACTGATATCTGTTTTGGTAACAACAATCTTTGGGATAATACCTTCGGTAAAGGCTGAGACAAGGAAGCGATCAATCAGACCACGACGAGGTTCTGGGTTAGCTGCTGCTACAACAATTACGAGTTGGTCAATATTTGCAACGATCGTACGTTCAACCTGTGCCGCATCATCGACAGTCCGACTCAAGGAGTTACGACGATCTTGAACTGCAACAATTCTGGCCAGTGATCCTTCAGAACCAGTGATATCACCAACGAGTGAAACATTGTCACCTGTGACTACTGATTTTGGTCCAAGTTCACGCGCACGCATTGCTGTGAGGATAATTCCGTCCTCAGTAATGCATGTTTGTCGTCCGCGATCAACAGTTGTTACTAAAGCTGAAATTGCATCACTATGAGATGGTCGATCTTTACTTCGTGGTCGGGTGCTACGTGATGGGCGAACTCGCGCATCTGATTCATCGTATTCGCGTGGACTCATAGTAGGAGCGAACTCCATAGCCCCGGAAAATCTGGCAAGGTCTTTCGCGTAGTGGCAATATTTTCAACTTCGATACCGGGTACAACAAGCCCCAAGACCGCGCCGGCTGTTGCTAATCGGTGATCGTCATAGGTATGGAAAACGCCACCGTGTAATGGTGCTGGTGTTATATGAAGGGCAGTGTCCTCTTCTATAACATTGCCACCTACTGCATTTATCTCGCGGGTGAGCGCAGCCAAACGATCAGTTTCATGTTTGCGCAGATGACCAATTCCACGCAAATGCGATGGTGAGTCGGCAAGGGCTGCTAATGCAGCGATTGAAGGGGTTAACTCACCGACATCATGTAGATCAACATCTATGCCATGAATTTTTCCTGTGCCAATAATTGTTAGACCGTTATCCCCAAAAGAAAACTCTGCTCCCATTTTTGAAAGAATTGTTCTCAGTTGATCACCTGGTTGCGTGGTTTTGATGGGCCAATCTGAAATAGCTACCCGCCCACCACATACCATCGCGATAGAAAGAAAAGGTGATGCGTTAGAAAGATCTGGTTCAATAACTAGATCCAAACCATGCAGAGGGCCCGGCTTAACACTCCATGTTTGTGCAACTGAATCAACATCTACCGTTGCTCCAAATTGGCGCAACATATCAACTGTCATTTCAATATGCGGCATCGATGGCAAAGAACCACCTTTGTGCTTAACGATAATCCCATTAGTAAAACTTGGTGCGACTAAAAGTAGCGCTGATAGGAACTGACTCGATTCGCTGGCATCAATTGTTATTTCTCCGCCGTTGATTTGTCCGGTGCCATTTAATTTCAAGGGCAGGCTGTAGCGATCTTCATGATCAATTGATACACCCAGCTCTTCAAGAGCTTTAATAACAGGTCCTAGTGGTCGTTCATAGGAACGTGGATCACCATCAAAGATAACCTCACCTGATGCCAGGGCTGCAAGGGGCGGTAAGAAGCGCATGACAGTTCCAGCATTTCCCACATCTATCCGCGCTCCACCCTGCATTGGGGCTGGCGTAACTATCCATCGCAGCTCTTCACTTCCATCAATTACAGATGAACTCTCTTGGATACCAATCCCAAGCCCCTTCAAGCCGGCAACCATTAATTCGCTGTCACGAGAGATGAGGGGACGTCGCAATGTCGAAGGACTCTTTGCTTGGGCTGCCAAAATCAATGCACGGTTTGTTACCGACTTGGATCCGGGAATGACAACGCTGATATCAACTGGTGTTGCGCCGCGATAAATCGCTGGCCAGTGAGTGTTGTTTGTCATCGCCTTATTCTAACCTGTGCACCTACCTGCGATACCCTTGAATTATGTGTGGTCGTTATGCGCAAACTGCCGATATGCGCGAACTTATGGAGCAGTTTGAGGTTACTGGTACTTCGCCACAAAGCTCACTTCCGCTGAACTGGAATATTGCGCCAACAAATCCAATTTATATTATTCGTGCACATGATCGCACCGGCAACGACACAAAGAGTCAAAAGGCTTTAGCAACGGTGTCCTGGGGGTTAATTGGACCATGGCTAACAGACATGCAAGAGGCACGTGCTTCGCAATCTAGGGCAATCAATGCCCGCAGTGAATCAATCCATGAAAAGCCAACCTTTAGAAATGCATTCAGATCTACGCGATGCTTGATCCCTGCATCTGGGTATTACGAGTGGGCAACCGCACTTGGACAGTATCGACCCAAGCAACCCTTCTATATTTCCGCCCGAGATGGCAAACAACTTCCAATTGCCGGAATCTGGAGCAGTTGGACATCACCTAATGGTGAAGTAATTGAAACAGCATCAATCATCACGCAGGAAGCTCAAGGCGAGTTAGAAAGTATTCATAGCCGCATGCCGGTTTTTATGCCACCTGATCGTTGGGATTTATGGCTCAACCCTCGCAATACCGATGTGAATGAATTGAAATCCTTAATGGTTGTTGAACACCCAGAATCCATCGTGATTGCTCGCCCAGTATCAGATTCGGTGAATAGCGTTGCAAACAATGGAAAAGAGTTAACCGTTGAAACACCTTTAGGAGAGCCAGAAACCCTGTTTTAACGATAGTGTTTTACGCGATGTCAACAGATCTAGTTAAAGAGAGCTCAGCGGATCGTGCTGTCCGCATTGGGTCAAATACTCAGGGCGATAACAATGCATCCTGATGAAGAGGTTCTTGGCGCTGTCGGTTTAACTGAAATGATCGTGCGACCAGGCGACACATCTCTTGCAATCGGTATTGGTGATCTTCCAATCATCGCGCCATCACTACTTATTAATTTGATGGAGCATGCAGCAATACTGTCGTTAGATCTATTCCTGGAACCGGAAGAGACAACCATCCCAATAAGCGTTGAATTCATTTCACTATCACCAGCAAGTATCGGCGCTGAACTACGCGGCACTTCACGTGTGATTGAGATTGAAGGAAAAGAATTAACCTTTGAATGTGAAGTTTACGAAGGAGATCGCCAGATTGCAGCAGCCTTGATAAAAAGATCAACGGTGGAGCGAGTATCTTTCCTCGCCCGCACCGCTGCTCTTAATCTTGTTCAGGAAACAAATAAAAACTAAGCCTTTTTAGTGGCCCAGAAAATCTCTGCGATCTCATCAATCTTTGCAATCAATGAATTTGCAACTGCAACATCTTGAGTTCCCTTTGTGCCTGCAGCACCTGCAAGCTTTGTTGCCTCATTAAACAATGAGTGCAGCTGTGGGTATGCCTCAAAGTGTGGAGCCTTGAAGTAATCAGTCCACAACACCCATAGGTGCTCCTTAACCTGATGTGAACGCTCTTCCTTGATCGCCACTGAACGTGAACGGAAATCTGCATCTGTATTAGCTGCGTACTTTTCCATGCATGCCTTTACAGATAGCGCTTCAATCTTTGCCTGCGCTGGATCGTAAACACCACATGGAAGATCGCAGTGTGCGTAGACAGTTGTCTTTGGTGCAAACATT
>Ga0164294_10000325_pt1 | contig 44770 bp, 44 predicted proteins | sample GEODES005metaG_FD_111479 | JGI IMG/M metagenome (GOLD analysis project Ga0164294, IMG submission 111479) | Oligotrophic lake water microbial communities from Sparkling Lake, Wisconsin, USA - GEODES005 metaG | ecosystem: Environmental > Aquatic > Freshwater > Lake | place: USA: Sparkling Lake... | reverse complement strand
CTAATTACCTAAATGGGGCATTGGAAATCGCGGTGCCTAAAAATCGTAGAAAAGGGAATGGTCATGTGATTCAATTGAAAGGTGCAACTGGTAATAATTTAAAAAAGGTTTCCGTGGATTTTCCGTTGGGCAAATTTATCACGGTGACTGGGGTTTCGGGTTCGGGAAAATCGACCTTAATTCATGATACGCTGGTATTGAAATTAAAACAGTTTTTTGATCGTACCAAACGCGAACCGATGCCTTTTGCATCGATTTCAGGTTTGGAACATATTGATAAAGTGATTGAGGTGGATCAGTCGCCGATTGGACGGACGCCGCGTTCAAATCCGGCTACTTATACGAATATGTATAGCGACATTCGCAGCTTATATTGTGAATTGCCTGAGTCTAAAATTCGGGGCTATAAGGCGGGCCGATTTAGTTTTAATGTGAAGGGAGGAAGATGTGAAAGTTGCGAAGGTGCCGGTCGGAAAAAAATCGAGATGGAATTTTTGCCGGATGTGTTAGTCGAATGCGAGTCATGCAAAGGCAAGCGTTTTAATCGAGAAACTTTGGAAGTACGATTTAAGGGGAAGTCGATTTCGGATGTCTTGGACATGACGGTTGAGCAGGCGCTGGAGTTTTTTGAACATCAACCGCGTATTTATCGCCGGGTACAAACTTTGTCGGAAGTAGGTTTGGGATACATAACCTTAGGTCAGCATGCGACGACGCTTTCGGGTGGAGAGGCCCAGCGCGTGAAATTGGCCGAAGAGCTTTCCAAAAAAGACACGGGAAAAACGCTCTATGTTTTAGATGAACCGACGACGGGTTTGCATTTTAAGGATGTGAATTTATTGCTGGATGTGTTGCAAAAATTGGTCGATAAAGGAAATACGGTACTGGTGATCGAACATAATTTGGATGTGATCAAAGTGTCGGATCATGTGATTGACATGGGGCCTGAGGGAGGAAATGCGGGGGGTCAATTAATGGCTACCGGAACGCCTGAACAAATCGTCAAAGTGAAGGGTAGTCATACGGGTCGCTTTTTGAAAAAAGAGTTATAAAATATCAATTTTTGATTTTTTTCTTAGGGAAAAATGAGCTAGTTTTCATCATTATTTGATTTCAATTATGGACTTGGTTCCTCAGCTTTTTTTTATTGGCCTTTTGGTGGGAATGAGTTATTTGATTGGGAATCGCTTTCGTTGGATTGCGGCTTCCATTCATATGACGCAAGCGGTTCCGATGAATGACCGGCCGAGTGTTCGTTGGAAACGCGTTTTCTTACTCGCTTTTGGTCAAAAAAAGATGTTTCAAAAGCCTGTGGTGGGCATATTTCATTTTTTGATTTATGTGGGCTTTGTGCTGATTAATGTTGAAATTCTTGAAATTATTTTGGATGGAATCTTGGGAACGCATCGAATTTTTGCACACTTTCTAGGTAATTTTTACAGATTTTTATTGAACTTTTTTGAATGTCTGGCGGCGGGTGTATTTGTCGCTTGTTTGGTGTTTTTTGCACGTCGATTTTTGTTGGGCTTAGGGCGCTTGCAGGCGTCTCAACATACGGAATTAAAAGGCTTTCCCATTCGTGATGCCTATACGATTTTAGGTGTAGAATGTGTGCTGATGATGGCTTTATGGACGATGAATGCGGCTGATGCGATTTTGCAAATGCGAGGCGAGGAGCATTATCAGGCGGTGGGTTCGTTTGTGATATCTGGCCAATTCATTCCTTTGTTTGAATCCTTTTCCACGGGGACCTTACTAGTCTTGGAACGAGTGGCTTGGTGGTTTCATATTTCTGGGATTTTAGGCTTTGCTTTGTATGTTAGCTATTCCAAACATTTACATATCTTTTTTGCTTTTCCGGCGGCCTATTATTCGAGTTTGGAATCTTCTGGAAAGATGGGGGCGATGGCATCGGTGACGCATGAGGTGAAGTTGATGTTAGGTCAACCGGTAGAAAGTCAGGAGGCGGGTGCTGCGGTGAAATTTGGGGCTAAAGATGTGATGGATTTGACTTGGAAGAATGCCTTAGATGCGTATAGTTGTACCGAATGTGGACGCTGTACGGAACAATGTCCGGCGAATCAAACGGGCCGTGCTTTATCGCCTCGAAAAATCATGATGGATACGCGGGATCGGTTGGAGGAAGTGGCGCAGGTGTTACAAGTTAACAAAGGGAAATGGGTGGCGGATGATAAATCGTTGCGGGATCGAATCTCTGCGGAGGAGTTGCGTGCATGTACGACCTGTCAGGCTTGCGTGGAGGCATGTCCGATGGAGCTTTCCCCCTTAAGTATTATTTTAGAAATGCGGCGCTATCAAATTATGGAAGAATCTGATGCGCCAGCGGCATGGAATTCCATGTTTGCGAATATTGAAACAAATCAGGCGCCTTGGAAATTCAATCCATCGGATCGCTTAAACTGGGCTAAATCATAAAGACATGAAAAAAATTGCAATTGGATTAGTGATCTTGGTAGCGGTATATTTTATGGGGCCGCATCCGGATGCGCCACGTTTGGTCGCGGAACCTAATTGGACCGCCATTCCAGATTCTGCGAAAGAAATCGCGCTTTTTATTCAGGCGAAAGAAGCAGAAGACAAAGAATTAAAACCGAATAACGAGGCCAAAATTATTTTTGCTGATTCCTTGAATCCTCAAAAAACGAAATATGTGTTTTTGTATGTGCATGGATTTTCGGCTTCGCAGATGGAAGGGGATCCGGTGCATCGCGAAGTGGCGAAGGCATATAAGGGAAATTTGGTGCTCGCACGCGTGGCGGGCCATGGGGAAAAGACATCGGATCTTACCTTAGGAAATGTGAATGCGGATGATTTTTATGCGAGTGTGGAGAATTATTTGGCGGTGGCGAAAAAATTAGGTCAGGAAGTGATTGTGATGGGGACTTCGTTTGGAGGGGCGATGTCGGTGTATTTAGCCTCGAAACACCCGGAAATTAAGGCCTTGATTTTATATGGGCCCTGCATTGCGGTGGCGGATCCGAATGCGGTTTTGTTGGATAATCCTTGGGGATTGCAATTAGCCCGACTCATCAAAAAGGGTGATTATAACGAAATACCTGTAAAAAATCCCCTGCATGATCAATATTGGAATTTACATTATCGCTTGGAGGCCATTGTGGCGATGCAAAATTTCTTAACGCATGCGATGAACAAAGAGGTTTTTGAGGCGGTGAAATGCCCATTGCTTTTGACCTATTATTACAAAGACGAGGAGCATCAAGATAATGTGGTTTCTGTGAAGGCGATGAAGGAAATGTTTCCTTTGATCGGGACGGATCCGAAAGACAAAAAGGATATTGCTTTTCCAGAGGCAGGAAATCATGTGATTACTTCGCCGATATTGGCTAATCAAGTGGAATTGCCAGCCAAGGCAAGTATTGATTTTTTAAAGGCTTACTTAACGAAATAATATGACGCCCCAACTGATTCTATATGCCGTTCCTTTTTTCTTAATCACGCTCTTGGTGGAATCTTATATTTCCTACCGCATGCAAAGGGAATTTGTGGAAAGGAAGGATTCGCTCACTTCTATTGGTTTGGGTTTAGGGAATTTAGCGGTGGGTACGCTCACCAAATCGATGGCCATCGTGACGTATTTTTATGTATATGATCATTTTCGGTTAGCTGATTTAGATTCATCTTGGTGGATGGTTTGGGTATTTGCTTTTTTTGCGGATGATTTGACCTATTATTGGTTTCACCGCATTTCGCATGAAGTTCGGATTTTCTGGGCTTCCCATATCGTGCATCATTCCTCGCCTAATTACAATTTAGCGGCGGCGCTCAGACAGACTTGGACGAGTCAATTGACCCTTACTTTTATGTTTTATATCTGGATTCCTTTGTTGGGGGTTCATCCATTTATCGTGTTCTTTTTCCAACAAACCAGTTTGTTATATCAATACTGGATTCATACCGAGTTTATTCAAAAAATGCCCAAATGGTTTGAATATGTCATGAATACCCCATCACACCATCGGGTACACCATGGCATTGATGTAGAATATTTGGATACGAATTATGCAGGTGTTATGATTATTTGGGATCGGATTTTTGGATCATTTAAGGCGGAAGGTGCCAGGCCGCATTATGGGCTGACGAAGCAAATCGAGAGTTATAATCCAGTGAAAATTGCTTTTTACGAGTGGGTTCAAATCGTCAAAGACCTAAGTCATACAAAAAACGGTAGGAACATTTGGGGTTATCTGATGGGGCCTCCAGGCTGGAGTCACGATGGAAGTCGGATGACTGTGGCTCAAATGCGCGCTGAAAATCAAAAACAAACACAAAATACGGGGAAGGATGGAATTGAAAATTAAAACCATGGCGGAGTTTCAGGCGGAAGGGAGTATGCCTGAGTTTTTGTTTTGGGTAGGTTGTGCAGGATCTTTCGATGAGCGACAAAAAAAAGTGACGCGTGCATTTTGTGAGATACTCCAACGAGTCAATTGTTCCTTCGCCGTCCTCGGTACCGAGGAATCATGTACCGGAGATCCCGCGCGCCGGGCTGGAAATGAATTTTTATTTCAAATGCAGGCCTTATCAAATATCGAGGTTCTAAACATGTATGGCGTAAAAAAAATCGTGACGGCCTGCCCGCATTGTTTCAATACGCTGAAAAATGATTACCCGAGTTTAGGTGGAAGCTATGAGGTGATTCATCACAGCGAACTTTTGGCGGAATTCTTGCAAAGTGGGAAAATTCAAATTCAGGCCGAGTCCGAAACGGTGGCCTACCATGATTCCTGCTATTTAGGTCGGGCTAATGGCATATACGAGGCCCCACGTGAAATCATCGCAGGCTTACAAAAAGAAGTTAAGGAATTAAAAAGTTGCCGGACCAAAGGTCTTTGTTGCGGTGCCGGTGGCGCCCAAGTGTTCAAAGAGCCCGAACCAGGCCAAGTCGATATTCAAGTGAAAAGAACGGAAGAAATCATTGCTTCAGGTGCCAAAAAATTAGCCATCGGCTGCCCATTTTGCATGGTGATGATTCAGGACGGATTAAATAAATCAGGACACGAGACTTCAATCCAAGTGGTGGATTTAGCGGAATTAGTCCAACAAGCAATGATCTAACATGTATATATCCTTCAACGAAATTTCTGACCAAGCCCGTGTATGGGTGTATCAAGCGAACCGCCCCTTGACCCAGTCCGAGCAGGTAGGTGTACATACTTTTTTAAAGCGTGAAATGGCGGCTTGGGCCGCCCATGGCGAGGCGCTTCAAGGTTCCTTTGATATACGTTTTAATCAGGTTTTCGTGGTCGCGGTGGATGAACAGGTGAATCAAGCTTCTGGTTGTTCGATTGATGCATCCACACGCTGGTTCAAGGAATTAGGCGCTGCGTTAGGCATTGATTTTTTCGATCGTTCCTGTGCAGTTGTGCAGGGGGAAAGCCTGAAATTAATGCCTTTATTGGGGCTTAAACAGGCGGTTGCGGATGGAACGCTGAAGGCAGATTCCCTCGTTATTCCATTGCAAACAGCCGATGTCCGGACCTATCGGGCTGGCTGGTTAGTTCCTGCGGATCAAACGTGGCTCGCCAAATACTTCCAACCTCTAAACGCCTAAATGATGGCCGAAGATTTGCAAAAAATAGCGGGTTCGCGCGAGGAAAAATACAAGCATTTATTTCCACAAGTACAGGCGCTTTTACAGGGGGAAACTGATTTATATGCGAATTTGGCTAATATCGCCGCTGCCATTCACGATGTTTTTGGTTTTTTTTGGGTGGGATTTTACCTGAATAAAGGCACCGAATTAGTGCTTGGTCCCTTTCAAGGTCCCGTGGCCTGCACCCGAATTCCTTTTCATAAAGGGGTTTGTGGCCATGCATATACGACAAAAAAAGTAATTATTGTGCCTGATGTGGATCAATTTCCGGGCCATATAGCCTGTGCCTCCGCCTCTAAATCGGAGATTGTCTTACCGGTTCGCCATGCGTCGGGCGAGATAGTTATGGTACTGGATGTGGATTCAGACCAATTAAATGATTTTTCAGAAGTAGATCAAGCCGGATTACAGCGGCTGATGGATCTCATCGAAGCGAATTGGGAAAATTGGAACTAAGCTAATTTCGCAATCACAGTTTCGCTACCTACCGGCTTATCGCCGATGTTCACGTAAATCTCTGCGTCGAGGGGTAAGAAAATATCGATCCGACTACCGAATTTGATGAAACCAAATTCCTTGCCTTGTTCAACGGCATCGCCTTCCTTTGCGTACCAACAAATCCGCTTCGCCAAAGCACCCGCAATCTGACGAAATAGTACCTCTGTGCCATTTTCATGCTTTACGACGTAGGTCGTGCGTTCATTTTCTGTACTGGATTTTGGATGCCAGGCCACTAAAAATTTACCTGGGTGGTATTTGAAATAGGATACAATGCCAGAAATGGGATTGAAATTCACGTGCACATTGAGGGGAGACATGAAAATGGATATTTGTCGGCGAGGCCCCTTAAAATATTCATTCTCCACGGTTTCCTCGATCACGACCACTTTGCCATCCGCCGGTGCGATAATGTGTTTCGGATTGATTTCCGTCACGCGTTTTGGCACACGGAAAAATTGTAAAATAATTAAGTAAAAAAGAGCGGTGATAATCACGACGCCTTCACGTAGGTACACTTGATCGGGAAAGAAATAGGCTACTAGGGAATTGATCGCTAAAACGATAATTAAAGCAATCATTAATAAGTTTTTTCCTTCTCGGTGTAGTGTCATCTTAGGTATTTCTATAGGGTCAAAGCACAAAATTAGCCTTTTTTGTTTAATTTTTTGGTATAAAAATGTAGGCAATTTGCGGGTATGGGTCTTATTATTTCTAAAAAAAGTGCATTTTTGGGTTACGAATTGATTTCATGAAGAAATTTAAAATCTATTTTTTGGTATTTTTTCTTGCTCTGGCAACTCAAGCTAGCGCCCAAATGATGGCGTGGCAGGAGGAGCAAAGCAAAGAATTTGTTCGTTTAGATTTTACGACCGGAGAGGTTTTCAAAAAAAATGATTTTGGCCCTTGGGTCTTAAAAGGTCATTTTACAGAGGAGGGGATTAATCGATCTGATTTATTTACGAATATTTTTGGTGCCGTAGAAGTGAGCAGCTCGAAACTTGGAATTAGTTATTTAATGATTAATTGTACGGGGCAGGTTTATGAATGGAATCGAAATACATTACATATTAAGCGCCTAGACAAAACCTATTTCCGCGGGGCGAATTGTTTGGCCTATCAATTTCAACGTAAAGGAGTTTTGTATTCCTTCGGCGGTTATGGCTTTTGGCGCTCTTCGAATATTCTGACTGAATATGATTTTATCAGCGGCGAATGGCGAAGTATTCCTGCCACAGGAGACATTCCCAAGGCCATCAGCATGAGCCCTTCCGCCTATTTTCCCAAAAAGGATCGCTTCATCACGATGGCGAATGTCGAATTAAACGATACCGAGAATAAACTCGAGCGTGAAACGGATTGGCATGTCTATGAATACAACTTCGATCAAAAAAAGTTTAAAAATGTAGGAGAAATAAGCCTGGAATTATTAAAAAATTACCTCCTGCAGGATTTTTCGAAGCATTTCATCAATGATGGTCGTTATTTATTCTTGGTCGACCGCACCTATAAATCCTTTAATTTTGATGCGATGTACATCATCGATGTGCTGGATGGCTATAAAGTGTATCAATGGAAAAATCCACACCGCGTGTTTATCAATGACCTATCGATTAATAGCGGGATTGAAAATGCACTACATGTTCGCAAGGATTCCTTAATTTGGACGCATGTTGCCTCCCCTAATCCAAATCTTAATGGAAAGACTCAGGGAATTAATATTAAAGATTTGTTGGCAGACTCAGAGTACCTAGGTACCGCTTTTGATGTGCCTTGGTATATTCGATTACTGAAAGTAGTTGCTGTCGGAATTTTTATTATCCTTTTTGGTTTTGCTTATTATTTTATCAATTTTTTCAAAAGGCGGAAATTAAAAAAACAATTAGATTATCTGCTTGGTGAAAACGAGCGCCAGCTCTTGAATTTTCTCCTCCTGAATTACACAAATGGTTTTGTGAATGGGCACCAAATCATCTCCTTTTTTGGAAAGCATAAAAGTTCCCCGGAATCCCAAAGGCAATTCCGCTCCAAACTCATCGAAAACTTCTCTAAAGCCCTAGGTTTACTCTTTCAGGAAAAGAAAATTTTGGACGTGCAAACGGATGAAAAGGATCAGCGGATGTACATGTATCGGCTAAACGTTCGGATTTATAAGAAATTAACTAAACTTTAATTCTATTGAAAAATAACGATGGGATCCGTTTCCACCGTATTGCTTTGATGGAATGCCTTGTCGCGAATGTAAATTTGAAATTTAAGCGTGTCGTTTTTTTCGGTAAATAAGGGCGAATATCCCTTGTAAAACGCATATACGAATTGGGTGGAATAGGCGATTGAACCTTCGATAGGACCCGGTTTTTGATCTGGCCTAAATTGAAAATTCATTAACCCCCCTAATTTCGGACTGAAGGTAATAGGAATAAATTTTCCATTTTTCCGAATCAATACATCCACTTCAAAATTTCGAAAATCCTTGTATTTGCTATTCGCCTTGATCTCAGCAGCCGTAATGCCTAAATCGCCATCGCCATCCTCAAATCGAACACTCATGATTACCGAATCGATTTTAGCCTTTCCTCCAAACCCATCATTACTTGTCTTGGTGATTTTCTGAATGGATTCGAACGTGATGGCCGGGGTCATACTGTAGTCGGGTTCTTTGACGCAAGCGACCAGGCCAAGCAAAGTGGCCAAGGCAGGCAGGAAAAAAAACCGAGCGTTATGCATGTGGAATTCTGATTTGTAGCGCGTAAAGTTAATGAATTGCTTTAATTTTGTGTACAAATTTATAGAAAAGCTATGCAGGACGATTTGGATGAATGGGAGCTACGCGGCAGGGAACTAAAAAGTCGGGTGAATGCGCTCATTCCCCAGGATTTTGAGACATTGGCGCTGGATGTTTTTCGCTACCAAGCGGCCTTTAATTCGCTCTACCAAACCTATCTTCGCATGAGTGGTCTTGCGGTCGAGGAGGTAAGAACAATCGATCAAATTCCATTTCTTCCCATTGAGTTATTTAAGAATTATCGCGTTCAGACTGGTTTTTCGCCCATTTTATTTGATTTTGAAAGTTCGGGTACGACGGGGCAAATTCCCTCCAAGCATCCAGTTTGTGACCCGATTTTTTATCAGCAACATGCACAAAGGACCTTTGAATCTCACTATGGTTCGCTCCTCAACTTCCATATTTTCGCTTTATTACCTTCATATATCGAACGCGGAAATTCGTCTTTGGTCTTTATGATGGACCATTTTATTCGGGAATCAGCTTCCGAATTTTCTGGATTTTATTTAAATCAATACACGCGATTAGTAGATCAAATCAAAGAAGCCCTGAAAACCAATCGCAAAATTTGGGTGATGGGCGTGACCTTTGCTTTATTGGACTGGGTAGACGCGGGCCAAGATTTTTCTTTTTGGGAGGAGGCGGTCTCAGAAGGCCGAATCATCGTGATGGAAACGGGTGGGATGAAGGGTCGTCGGGAAGAGTGGATCCGTGATCGCATCCATACATTTTTAATGGAGGGGATGGGCCTGCCAAAGATTGCTTCCGAATATGGCATGACTGAATTATTTTCACAGGCCTATGCGGATCAAAACGGAATTTTCAGTCCCGCGGATTCGATGCGCGTTTTATTACGGGAGGTGTCCGATCCCTTTGCGAGTGTCACGAGTCCGGGGAAAGTGGGAGGCATTAAAGTGATCGATTTAGCGAATATAGATTCATGCGCGTTTATTGAAACTCGAGATTTGGGTTCATTGGAAGCCGATGGGATCCGATTTAAGGTCTTAGGGCGTTTCGATAATGCCGAAATGCGCGGATGTAGCCTGATGGTTTCGCAGGATTTTTCCTAAGGGTGGGGGACGAGCCAGGAGCTTCCGTCTTCATAAAATTCATTTTTCCAAATAGGTACCTCTTGCTTGAGTGTATCGATGAGCCATTGGCAAGCAGCAAAAGCCTCCGGCCGATGCACGGAAGTTACACCTATCAGCACTGCGATGTCGCCAATTTCCAAGGGTCCTGTCCGATGAACGAGTGCGATTTTTTCAATCGGCCATTTTTCAGCCGCCATGTCCGTCAGGCGTTCGATTTGTTTTAAGGCCATGGGCGGATAGGCCTCCATGCTTAATTTTTGAACGGCTTTCCCTAGGTTTTTATTTCGTATTGTGCCGATAAACAGACAAATCCCGCCCGCTTTTGGATCTTGCAAGAAATGAAAATAAGGGTCGATCAAAATCGGCTCCTCGCTCAGGTCAATTTTCCGTTCCATGGATTTTTTGGTAGGTAATGAAACTATACTGGAAAGGATTTTTTTCGTCGGTCAGACCTCGTTCACGATCGACGATTTCCCATGCTTCCGCGGAAATTTCAGGAAAAAAGGCATCTCCTTCGAAAATGTCGTGGATTTGGGTCAATAGGATTTGATCGGCAAAGGCAAGACTTAATTGATAAATTTCCGCCCCACCCACGATGAAAATATCCGCTCGGGAGAGGGATTTCGCCTTTAATATGGCTTCTTCGACGGAATGCGCAGTGATTGTACCTTCGGCTTGAAAATGAGCTTGGCGGCTAATGACGATCGTGGTGCGATTCGGCAATGGCTTCCCGATGGATTCATAGGTCTTTCGTCCCATGATGATCACATGTCCGGTCGTCAGGTTTTTAAATCGTTTTAAGTCGGCGGGCAGGTGCCAGATCAATTGGTTGTTCTTTCCAATCACCCTATTTTCATCACAGGCAACCAATATTTTTATCACGATTTCACAATTTTTGTTCAAAAATAAGGGAATTTTCGAGATAAATCTTTTCCTTAATTTATTTATAAAAACGCTTCGGTATTCGGGCGATAAGCACTAACTTTGTGCAATTTTTGAGCCTAACCTAAAGGCGAAAAAACATAGACGTTCTACAGCTTTAAAATTTATCATCCTGTGCCTAAAGATTCTTCGATTAAATCTGTCCTGATTATTGGTTCTGGTCCTATTGTGATTGGTCAAGCGTGTGAGTTTGATTATGCTGGCTCCCAAGCTGCCCGGTCCTTGCGAGAGGAGGGTATCGAGGTGATTTTGATTAATTCAAACCCTGCGACGATCATGACGGATCCGATGAATGCGGATCATGTATATTTGAAACCCTTGGAAAAAGCTTCCATCATTCACATTTTGGAGCGGCATCAAATCGATGCGGTATTGCCTACGATGGGGGGACAAACGGCCTTGAATTTGGCCATTGATTGTGAAGCGGCGGGAGTTTGGAAAAAATATGGGGTGAAGATTATTGGGGTGGACATCAAGGCGATTGAGACCACAGAGGATCGGGAGAAATTCCGTTTGAAAATGATTGAAATCGGTGTTGGGGTTTGTAAAGGTCGGACCGCTCGCTCTTTTCTGGAAGGAAAAGAAATTGCACAAGAAACAGGTTTTCCCTTGGTGATTCGTCCATCTTTTACCCTAGGGGGTACGGGGGGTGGATTTGTGAATGATCCCAAAGATTTTGATGCGGCCTTGAATAAGGGTTTGCATGCTTCGCCTACGCATGAGGTGTTGGTAGAACAATCGATCATGGGCTGGAAGGAATATGAGTTGGAGTTATTGCGGGATAATTTGGGCAATGTGATCATTATTTGTTCGATTGAGAATTTTGACCCGATGGGTATTCATACGGGGGATTCGATTACGGTGGCGCCGGCGATGACCTTGCCGGATACGATTTATCAGCGGATGCGGGATATGGCGATCAAGATGATGAATGCGATCGGAAAGTTTTCGGGGGGCTGTAATGTGCAGTTTTCGTTGAATCCGGACACAGATGAGATCATTGCGATTGAGGTGAATCCTCGGGTTTCGCGTTCCTCGGCTTTGGCATCGAAGGCGACGGGTTATCCGATTGCCAAAATTGCCGCGAAAATGGCGATTGGCTATAATTTAGATGAATTAACGAATGCGATTACGGGGACGACATCGGCTTATTTTGAGCCAGCCTTGGATTATGTGATTGTGAAAGTGCCACGTTGGAATTTTGATAAATTCAAAGGTGCGGATCGGACCTTAGGTCTTCAAATGAAATCCGTAGGAGAAACGATGGGCATTGGCCGAAATTTCCAGGAGGCCTTGCAAAAAGCCTGTCAGTCTTTGGAAATCAAGCGAAATGGCATGGGCGCGGATGGGAAAGAATTGCGTGATCAGGATGCGATTATGCACTCGCTAGCCAATCCTTCTTGGAATCGTTTGTTCCATATTTACGATGCCTTTAAGATGGGTATTTCGTTTAAGACGATTCAGCAGGCGACGAAGATTGATAAATGGTTCTTGAATCAAATTGAGGATTTAGTGCGGGTTGAAAAGGAAATAGAGAAATATTCGCTTTCAAACATTCCGAAAGACTTGTTGGAAGAGGCGAAGCATAAAGGTTTTGCGGATCGTCAAATCGCGCATACCTTACGTTGTTTAGAGTCTGAGGTGTACGACAAACGTAACGCGGAGGGTATTAAACGGATTTACAAATGTGTGGATACCTGTGCGGCGGAATTTGAAGCGAAGACGCCTTATTATTATTCGACTTTTGGTCAAGAAGGATCTGATTTCTTGGATAATGAGTCGGTCGTAACACCAAAGAAAAAAGTGGTGGTCTTAGGTTCAGGACCGAATCGGATTGGGCAAGGAATTGAGTTTGATTATTCCTGTGTGCACGGGGTTTTGGCGGCGAAGGAAGCGGGTTATGAAACGATTATGATAAATTCGAACCCGGAGACGGTTTCGACGGATTTTGACATTGCTGATAAATTGTATTTTGAGCCGGTATTCTGGGAGCATGTGTATGACATCATTCAGCATGAAAAACCGGAGGGGGTGATCGTCCAATTGGGCGGTCAAACGGCCTTGAAATTAGCTGAAAAACTATCGAAATATGGCATTAAGATTTTAGGAACTTCGTATGAAGCCTTGGATTTAGCGGAAGATCGGGGGGCATTTTCGAGTTTATTGAAGGATTTAGGGATTCCATATCCGAAGTTTGGGGTTTGTGAGGATGCGGATAATGCGGTGGCTTTGGGTCGGACCTTAGGATATCCTTTATTGGTTCGTCCATCCTATGTTTTAGGAGGCCAATCGATGAAGATTGTGATTAACGAGCAGGAGTTAGAACAACATGTCGTGGATATTTTGCGAGATATTCCGGGGAATAAAATCTTGTTGGATCATTTTTTAGAAAACGCGATTGAAGCGGAGGCGGATGCGATTTGTGATGGGGAAGATGTGTATATTATTGGGATGATGGAGCATATTGAGCCGGCTGGAATTCACTCAGGGGATTCGCATTCGGTGTTGCCTCCGTTTGATTTATCCGAAAATGTGATGAAACAAATAGAGGATCACACGAAGAAAATTGCGGTGGCCTTGAAGACGAAGGGATTATTGAATATTCAGTTTGCGGTGAAGAATGAGGTGGTGTATATTATTGAGGCGAATCCACGGGCTTCGCGGACGGTACCATTTATTTGCAAGGCCTATCAAGAGCCGTATGTAAATTATGCGACGAAGGTGATGTTGGGCGATAAAAAAGTAAAAGATTTTAATTTCAAACCTATCAAGAAGGGCTTTGCGATTAAAATTCCGGTGTTCTCTTTCTCCAAATTCCCGAATGTGAATATGGAATTAGGGCCCGAGATGAAGTCGACGGGTGAGGCGATTTATTTTATTGATGATTTGCAAGATGATTTCTTCCGTAAAGTATACGGGGAACGAAATTTATATTTGAGTCGTTAACAGGTTATGCTAAAATTATTGGCTTTTGGTTTAGTATTCTATTATGTGATTTGGCCTTTGATCCGCTTTATGTTCAAAGGCTATATTATCACGCAGGTGCATCGGTTTAATTCGGAGCAGGCCTTTCGACAAAAAGAGGCCCAAAAGAAAAAAGAAGGAACGATCGATGTGGATTATGTGCCGCCAACCAAAGGTTCTTCGAAAAGCGCTAAACCAAAAGCCGACGACGGAGATTATGTTCCTTATGAGGAAATTAAGGATTAAGTAAATTATCTATCACCCGCGGAAAATCGCGATGTTCCAAGACCTGACCCTTACGCGCTACATCCTCTGCTGTGTCGCTCGGTTCCACGGCAAAGGAACTCTGAAAAATAATCGCCCCTTCATCATAGTGTTCATTCACATAATGAATCGTAATGCCCGATTCCTTTTCCCCAGCGGCCACCACCGCCTCATGGACAAAATGCCCATACATGCCTTTCCCGCCGAATTTAGGCAATAAAGCCGGATGTAAATTGATGATTCGTTGAGGATAGGCTTGCACAAATTCCGCGGGAATCAGCCACAGGAAGCCTGCCAAAATGATGTAATCCGTTTGCAAAGATTGAATCTTTCGTAAAATCGTCCCGTTTTTGTATTCCTCCCTGGAAAAAATACTGCACGGAACACCTAAGCGCTCCGCGCGCGCGATGACCCCCGCCTCGGGATTATTGCAAAAAATATGGCTGATTTGAACCTGGGTAGAATCCTGAAAATGAGCGATGATTTTTTCGGCGTTCGAGCCGGATCCGGAAGCGAAAATGACTAAATTTTTCAAGCGAAAGGATTATTTCTAACAAATTTAGGCTTAAATCATGAACCTTTTTGGTTTTCTACGAGTTTTAATTCTTTTCTCATAAATTTAGGACATGAAAATCGGGATCATTTGTTACCCAACCTACGGGGGCAGCGGCGTCGTAGCCACTGAATTAGGCAAGGCACTTGCTTCTGCGGGCCACCAAGTCCATTTTATCACCTATACGCAACCACCCCGGCTCGATTTTTTCAACGAAAACATCTATTTCCACGAAGTAAGCGTTGCTTCTTACCCGCTTTTCGAATACCTGCCCTATGAATCAGCTTTAGCCAGTAAAATGGTGGATGTGACGATCAACGAGCAATTGGACCTCATCCACGTTCATTACGCCATCCCACATGCTTCTGCAGCTTATTTGGCAAAACAAATTCTGAAATATAAAGGCATTCACGTGCCAGTCATTACCACATTACACGGAACAGATATCACCTTAGTGGGTCGTGATCCGTCCTTTGAACCGGTGGTTACCTTTTCGATCAACGAATCCGATGGCGTCACCGCCGTTTCCGAAAGTCTTAAAAATGACACCTATGCGGAATTTGAAATCTTGAGTAATATCGAGGTGATTCCAAATTTCATCGATTTAGAGCGCTTTAAAAAGCAGCCCAAAGAACATTTTAAACTAGCCATTTGCCCGAACGGCGAAAAATTGCTCATGCACACCTCCAATTTCCGGAAGGTAAAACGCATCGAAGACATCATTCATGTTTTTGCGAAGGTTCAAAAACAAATTCCATCGAAATTGCTATTGGTTGGCGATGGCCCCGAGCGCACAGGGATTGAGGCTTTATGTCGGGAATTAGGCGTTTCCCACGATGTGCGTTTTTTAGGCAAATTAGATACCATCGAGGAGGCTTTATCCCTGGCGGATTTATTTTTACTGACTTCCGAAAAGGAAAGTTTTGGTCTTGCAGCCTTGGAAGCGATGGCTTGCGAAGTGCCCGTCATTTCTTCGGATGCCGGGGGTATTCCAGAAGTGAATATTCATGGGGAAACGGGCTATGTAAGTAAAATCGGGGATATCGATGACATGGTCAAAAATGCCGTTGCCATCTTATCCGACCCTGTTTTGCATAAGGAAATGAAGAAAAAAGCCCTTGAACGCGCACAGGAATTTGATATCAAAAAGATTTTACCCCTCTACGAAAAATATTACGAGAAAATCGTGGGGCAAAGTTGGCGCTTCCCAAACCAAAACCTGCTCGACGGTGATACCGAATTAGAGGATTAACCGTTTGACCTCGGTTTCATCTTCGCTTAGGGCCAATAATTCAGCCATCGTTTTTTGCGAAATGGGATGTGTTTTTTCAGCCGCGATTTCAACCAAAGGAATTAACACAAATTTTCGATTTTGAATTTCTGGATGAGGGATTTGTAACAGTGGCGTCGATAAGATCTGCTCATCATAAAACAACATATCCAAATCTATAATCCGAGGTCCCCAGCGTTCTTCTCGGATGCGGCCCAAGGTCTTTTCAATGTCGAGCAGAATGGTCATGACCGGCTCCGGTAAAAGTTCCGTGGTCATGACGATGACTTGATTTAAAAAATCAGGTTGCTGGATGGGCCCCCAGGCAGCGGTTTGATAAATACTTGATTTTTTTGTGATGGGGCCAACTTTTTTTTCAATTTCCGCATACACATTTTTAAAAATTTCAAGGGTATTTCCTAGATTGCCACCTAAAGAGATAAAAACGCTGCTTGCCATAAGTTGAACTATTTAAAACAAACTTACGAAATTCCTTTTTATGCCTAAACAATATACGGTCGACGATTTAAAACCGGGTGTTTTATTGATTTCTGAACCCTTTTTAGGTGATTCCTCTTTTCATCGCAGCGTGGTATTGGTTTGCGAACATTCCAACTCACATTCCTTTGGCCTTATTTTAAATCAAAAACAGGAAATTGTCTTTGACTCCATGGTCGATGAGCAAATTCTCGAAAATGTGCCGCTCTTTTCCGGGGGTCCCGTAGATCCTAGCATCATGCAATTCTTGCATAAACGGCCTGATTTAATTCCTGATGGCATCGAGATTGCCGAAGGGATTTTTTGGTCTGGCAGCTTCGAAAAGGCAATCGAGTGTGTCGTGGGAGGTGATATTTCGTTTGAAGAAATCAAATTTTTTATCGGATATTCCGGTTGGGGCGCGGGCCAGCTCTCCAGTGAAATCAAATCAAATTCCTGGTTTATTCATCCCGCCGCAGCGCATTATGTCTTTGACGAAAATCCAGAAAAATTATGGAGAAAAGTGCTGTATGACAAAGGCGGTGATTTTCGAGTGCTTTCCACCTATCCAGAAGACCCGAATTTAAATTAACTGATCCGAGCCCAATTCGTCGTATCTTTTTTCTGCTGCATCACCTGCTCGCGAATCATTTTGTTTTTATCCAAAGTCAAGTTGGGATCCTCCTCCAAAATCGCTACCGCCGTTTCCCTAGCTACTTTCAGGATTTCTCCATCTTTGGCTAAATCCGCAATCATGAGATCGATCGCGCCGCTTTGTCGGGTCCCGCCGATATCCCCTGGGCCACGCAATTGTAAATCCACCTCCGCGATTTCAAAACCATTGTTCGTTCGAACCATGGTCTCAATCCGTTTTTTTGTATCGGCCGAAATTTTATAATCGGTCATCAGCAGGCAATAGCTTTGTTCGGCACCCCGACCGACCCGGCCGCGCAACTGATGTAATTGTGCCAATCCAAATCGCTCCGCACTTTCAATAATCATCACACTCGCATTGGGGACATTTACTCCCACCTCAATGACCGTTGTGGCCACCATGATTTTGGTTTCGTTTTTGACAAAGCGCGCCATCTCAAAATCCTTATCCGCCGGCTTCATTTTTCCATGTAAAATGCCCAATGGAATCTCCGGAAATGCCCGACTAATACTTTCATATCCATCCATTAAATCCTTGAAATCTAGTTTTTCGGATTCCTCGATGAGCGGATAAACGATGTATACCTGTCGGCCCTTTTGAATCTCACTTTGAATAAATCCAAAAACTTGAAGTCGATGGGAATCATAGCGATGAATCGTTTGAATGGCTTTTCGACCCGCGGGTAATTCGTCGATGATCGACACATCCAAATCTCCATAGAGGGTCATCGCCAAAGTCCGAGGAATCGGCGTGGCAGTCATCACCATGACATGTGGATGTATGGATTTATTTTTGTCCCAAAGTTTTGCCCGCTGAGCCACGCCGAAGCGATGTTGTTCGTCAATGATGCATAAACCCAAATTTTGGAACTGCACGATATCTTCAAAAATCGCATGGGTGCCCACTAAAATATTCAGCGTGCCGTCCAATAAGCCTTCATGAATACCCACTCGGTCCTTTTTCTTAACGGAACCGGTTAATTTGGCGATGGAAATTCCGAGTAAATCGGCGAATTTTTTGAGACCTTGGAAATGTTGATCCGCCAAAATTTCCGTGGGTGCCAATAAACATGCCTGTGTCCCATTGTCAATCGCGAGTAGCATGGAAATAAAGGCCACGATGGTTTTCCCTGAACCGACATCGCCTTGAAGGAGCCGGTTCATTTGTTTACCGGAGCGCATGTCCTCAAAAATTTCGCGGATGACTTTTTTTTGTGCGTTCGTCAGCGCGAAGGGTAAATGGTCTTGGTAAAAGGTGGTTAACAGGGCGGCGGAGGAAAACACTTGGCCAGGAAAAATATTTTTCCGGACTAGGTTTTGCTTGATGAGGCGCAATTGGTTGTAAAATAGTTCCTCGAATTTCAGGCGTCGGCGCGCTTGATGCAACCAGGCCTCCGACTGCGGTAAATGAATATGATAAAGCGCTTCTTGTTTTGAAATGAGCTTAAAGCTTTGTCGAATTTCCTCCGGCAGTGTTTCGCGGATGTAAGGAAATGCGATTTCCAATAAACTTTTTTGTAGGCCGGCGATGACCTTGCTATCGATGTATTTTTTTCGAAGTTTTTCGGTGAGCGGATAAATCGGCTGGAAAAATTTCTCGGATAAAGCCGCGCCTTTATAGACCTCCATTTCGGGGTGGGTCATTTGCAATTGCCCATTGAAGCTTCCTGGTTTCCCATAAAACAGAAAATCAACGCCGGAAATGAGCGATTTTTCCACCCATTTGACGCCTTGAAACCAGACTAATTCGATGCAACCGGATTCGTCGCAGCATTCGGCCACGAGCCGTTCGCGTTTTCCAGCCCCGATTTTTTCTTTGTAGCGGATGCGTCCAACAAACTGTACATTTTCCATTTGATCATTGATTTCCGCAATGGGATGGATGATCGTTCGGTCTTCGTAACGAAAGGGAAAATATTGAATTAAGTCCCCAAAGCTGAATAAACCGAGTTCCGTTTGCAATAAAGTCAGTCGCGCGGGCGTCACGCCGCGCAATTTGGCTAAGTCGGTTTCGAAAAAATGGCTCAAGGACATGAGGTAAAAATTTTGTGAATTTAGGTATATTTACAAAACATTGCTCAAAATAGATTCATCTTACATGAAAGGTATTTTTTTCAGCTTGCTTTTGTTTCCCCTGATTAGCTTTTCGCAACAAAGCGAATGCTGGGTAGCCGCTGATGAAAAATTAGTTTTTTTATTGCCTGACATGTCAAAAGCCAATACGCTTCCAGCGCCACTTTACATGCCTGTGACGGGTTCACCTAATTCCGAGATCAAATGGTCTTGGTCTCCGGGTTCTGGCCTTCTAGATCCAAACACCAAAACGCCCAATGCGAATATCCTAAGGCCAATACTTGATCTAAAAAATTTAGGTAGTTTGACTGGAATCGCTTTAAAAACGGTCTATACGATTTCCGGATACATACCTAGGAAAAACATTACATGTACCGCTACGGTGAACGTGTATATTTTACCCAAAATTCATCCCTATGAGGCATTTACGCCGAATGGCGATGATTATAATATTCGTTGGTATATCGATAACATCACCTCTTATCCCGATGCCGAAGTCTTCGTATATGACCGCTGGGGGTCCATCGTCTACGAGAATTACAAGAATTACGAAGAGAAGCCTTTTTGGGGAAAATTCAATGGAAAAGAATTGCCCACTGGGCCTTATATGTACCGCATTAAGCCACATCCGGAATATCCGGATGTCGTGGGAACGTTGACCATCATCCGATAATGAAAGGTTTTTTAGATCAAGAAATAGCCAAGGAAGGATTTGTGCTCAGCCAGTTTGAGGATTTATTGAATTGGGCACGCGCGAGTTCTTTGTGGCCGATGAGTTTTGGGCTGGCTTGTTGCGCCATTGAAATGATGCAAGCCTTTGCTTCAGGATATGATTTAGACCGATTTGGGGTATTTCCTCGGCCTTCCCCGCGTCAGTCAGACGTCATGATTGTGGCCGGAACGGTGACTTTTAAAATGGCGGATCGAATTCGTCGGCTCTATGAACAAATGCCCGAACCCCGTTATGTGATTTCGATGGGCTCCTGCGCGAACTGTGGCGGACCATATTGGGAACATGGTTATCATGTCGTCAAAGGCGTGGACCGCATCATTCCCGTCGATGTCTATGTGCCCGGTTGTCCTCCGCGTCCCGAGGCACTTTTGGGAGGTATCCTAAAATTGCAAGAAAAAATCAATCAAGAAACGCGCGTGGTTCCTCAAATTATTTTGGATGCCATTGCCCAACACGCATAAACATGGATAGCAAAGCGCTGGGAGATTGGATTCAATCACAAATCGGAGTAGAAGTGACCTATGAGGAATCCGCTGACCGACTTCTCGTTCCTGCCACGGAAATCGCCCGTGTGTGTGATTTATTATATCGCAGCCCAAGTACCTATTTTGATTCCTTATCTTGTCTAACGGCCATCGATAAGGGACCCGAAAACGGTCATTTAGACATCATTTACACCTTGTATTCCATCCCCTTTCACCAGACCTTGCATCTGCGTGTAGAGCTCCCTCGTTTACAGGAAAATGGGGCATTGCCGGAAATTCCTACGGTTTCGACGATTTGGCAAACGGCGAATTGGCATGAGCGAGAGGCCTTTGATTTAATAGGAGTACATTTCGCCGGACATCCGGATTTAACCCGTATTTTATTACCGACGGATTGGGTAGGTCATCCTTTGCGCAAGGATTACGTGGAGCCTGAAAAATACCATGGAATCCAAGTGAAATTTTAACCCATGAAAATAGCGGGTTTTACTTTCATCCGAAATGCCATCAAAAACGATTATTCGATCGTGGAGGCTATCACGTCTATTTTGCCCATTTGTGATGAATTTGTGGTGGCCGTTGGGAAATCAGAAGACGATACCTTGGCATTAATAAAATCCATTCCCTCCGATAAAATCCGGATCATTGAAACCGTTTGGGATGATAGCCAACGCGAAGGGGGGCAGACCTTTGCCCTGGAAACCGACAAGGCCTATCAAGCCATTTCGCCCGATGTCGATTGGGCATTTTATATTCAAGGGGATGAATGTGTGCATGAGGATGATTTGCCGGTAATCAGGCAATCGATGGAACGGTATGCCAAAGATGATGTGGTGGAGGGCTTATTATTCCAATACCGACATTTTTATGGTTCATATGCCTATGTCGCCGTGTCTCGTCGCTGGTACCGGAGAGAAATCAGGGTCATCAAAAGACATCCTCAGGTGCATTCTTACAAGGATGCCCAAGGTTTTCGGAAAAACGGAAAAAAGCTACATGTGAAATTAATCCCAGCACATATTTTTCATTATGGCTGGGTAAAACCACCCAAAGGCCTGAATAATAAAGTGCGAAATTTCACGCAATTTTACCACGACGATGCATGGTTGGCCGAAAACGTGCCGGCCGATTATGAATTCGATTACGGCAATGCAGAACGCCTGACGACATTTGAAGGGACACATCCTGCGGTGGCGATACCCCGCATTCAAGCACAAAATTGGCCCTTTGATTTTGACCCCAAGGTACTTCGTTCTCGGATGAGTGTACGTCGAAAAATATTACAGAAAATCGCCGATGTGACCGGCTGGCATATTGGGGAATATAAAAATTACCGACTCCTCTGATGGAAGATATTCACTATTTCCCGGCCAAAAAAGCACCTGAAAAACCTTATTTTTCGATGCTTATTCCGAGTTGGAATAATTTACCCTATCTAGAATTATGCCTGAATAGTATTCGAAAATATGCGACGGTTCCTTTTGAACTCATCGTGCATTTGAATGAAGGGAAGGATGGTTCGCGGGCATGGGTGGAGGCGCAGGCAGATATTGCCTTTAGTTTTAGTGCACAAAATGTGGGGGTTTGTCATGCCATGAATGCGATGCGGACTTTAGCTCGGGCAGATTATTTATTGTATTTGAATGATGATATGGTGGTTTTGCCGGGTTGGGATTCGCTTTTGAAAAAGGAAATCGAGCAGGCAGGAACCAAAAATTTCTTTTTTTCCTCCACCATGATTGAGCCGCGCGCGCAGAGTTCTTGTTCGATTGAGGCGGATTTTGGCCGTAGCATGGAGACTTTTCAATCGGAGAAAATTCTCGCGGAATTTCGAGAAATACCCTTTCATGATTGGCAGGGGGCTACTTGGCCACCGAACGTGGTTCATCGGGATCTTTGGGATGCGGTCGGCGGATACTCGGTGGAGTTTAGTCCGGGCATGTATTCGGACCCGGATTTTTCGATGAAATTATGGCAAGTGGGGGTTCGTTTGTTTAAGGGATTGGGGGAGAGTCGGGTCTATCATTTCGGATCTATTTCCGTCAAACGCGTCAAACAAAACAAAGGCTATTTCCAATTTATTCGAAAATGGGGTATGACTTCTTCCACTCTTTCTCGCTATTATTTGCGGAGAGGAGAAGTTTTCGACGGACCTTTGGCGGAGGCGAAGGTGCCGATTTTGGTTCATTTGAAAAATGCCTATTATCGCTTGAGTTTATTGTTTCGCGCGGGTCAATAAATCCCAAATAAGAGTTTAAAGGGATATATGAAATTCCCGAAGGCCGATTTCCCTTTGTAAGCGAGCATGTCATTCCGGTGGCTAAAAACAATCGCAAATCGCTGGATGCGATCGAGCAAGGAGGAACCTGAAAAATGGCGGTATAACTGTTGGAAAATTCTTGCCTCTTTCGGATTGGGACAGCGTTCAGCGAGAATTTTCATGCGCTCACAGATGCGCGCATTTCGTTCTTGCCGACTTTGGTAATTCTTTTTTGATTTTTTCAAATCAGCGCCGATGGCATTCGATTCGTGTTGGCGATAGTGGACCAGAGGAATCGGAAGGTAGTTAATTCCTTGGTGGCAAGTTGCCGCAAATCCAAGCAAATAATCATGTGTAACAAAGTTCGAAAATGGGAAGGCGGTGACTAAAATCTCGCGTTTAAACAACATGTTGTGGCCTGGAGCCCAAGCGCCAAAGGTGTACATGAGCGGGGTTTTATAGCCGATTTGCTTTTTGATCTCGGACATTTTTTGACCCATTTTTTTTCCGTCGGCATCGATTAATTCGGAATCCGAATACACTAAGGAGGCCATGCCCAAAGCTTCTTGGAGTTTGCTGATTTTGTTGGGCACCCACACATCATCTTGGTCAGACAAGGCAATCAATTCTCCTTTCGCGGCAAGAATTCCTTTTTCAAAGGTGGCCATGTAGCCCTGATTGGAGGCTTGTTGGCGGAGTTGAAATCGTGCATCCTTGGCCTGATATGCTTGGAGGATGGCCCAAGTTTGATCCGAGGAAGCGTCGTCCACGCAGACAAATTCGAGTGAAGGGTAGTCCTGGGCCAGGAGGCTATCTAGCTGTGGGCGAAGGAATTTTTCGCCATTGTAGGTGGCCATGACAATCGAAATTAAGGGCTTCATTCGGATTTAGTTCTGAAAATTGTCGTAATTTGGCTCAAATTTCGAAAGAATAAAACTTGAAAACATATTTTCGTTTATTATCCTACGCTATTTCGATCCGTAAATATGTATTTCCATATTTTGGATTCTCCTTGTTGGCCTCTCTGTTCGGAATTTTAAATTTCACGTTGCTGATTCCATTATTGAATGTCTTGTTCAATCAAGCTGGGGAATCGAACATGCATGTGTACCGTAATTTACCCGATTTCTCCTTTACACCCAGCTATTTTTCCTTCTTGTTCAATCATTATTTTTATGGGAGCCTGGAAAATTATGGCCGATTAGGTGCCTTGCAATATGCCTGCGCGGCGATCATGGTTTCCGTGTTTTTGGCGAATATATTTCGGTATTTTTCCCAACGCGTCTTAAAAACTGTCGAGGCCGATATGATCGCCTCTTTGCGTCAAGCGGTGTTTCAGCGGGCCATTCGACTCGACCTTAGTTATTTTACTGAACAAAAGAAGGGGAATTTGATGTCCCGATTAACGACTGATGTACAGGAGGTGGAAAATAGTATCGGTCGGGCTTTTACGGCCACGTTCAAGGAAATATTTTCCTTAGTCATGTTTTTCATTTTTTTAGCGAGCATGTCGGTGAAACTGACCTTGTTTTCGTTATTGATTTTACCCTTATCGGGGGGGGTGATCGCGACGATTACACGTCGATTGCGCCGGGCGGCGGGGGAAGTCCAACAGCATTTAAGTGGATTGATTAGTTTATTGGATGAGACCTTTGGGGCGATGCGCGTGGTGAAGGCTTTTCGGGCTGAGCGCCTGATGGATGAGCGCTTTCAGGAGGGGAACTTTAAATATCGAAATGCTTTGTTGCGCATGGTATTCCGACAAGAACTTACATCTCCCGTTTCAGAAAGTTTGGGGGTTATGGTGGTGACAGGGATCCTTTTATATGGAGGAAGTCTCGTGATTTCGGGGGAGGGAGAATTAAGTGCATCTACGTTTATTGCTTTTATTGCCACTTTTTCTCAGGTGATGCGGCCTGCGAAAGCGATTGCGGACGCATTCAGTGGGATCCAGCGGGGCATTGCTTCCGCCGATCGGATCATCGAAATTTTAGATACGGATTCGGAGATTAAGGTGCAGGAACCTGTGACATCCGTGTCTCAATTTCAGGATAAAATTACGTTTGAGGCCGTTGGATTTGAATATATGGCAGGACGAAGCGTATTGGAAAATATCAGTTTTGAAATTCCAAAAGGTCAAACCATTGCCTTGGTGGGTCCATCGGGTGGGGGGAAATCGACCTTGGCGGATTTATTGCCACGCTTTTATGATGTGAAGGGTGGCGCGATTCGTTTGGATGGAATCGATATCAAACAAATTCCTTTGGATGATTTGCGGGGATTGATGGGGATTGTGACCCAGGAATCGGTTTTGTTTAATGATACGATTTTGAACAACATTGCCTTTGGGACGGAAGCTAGCTTGGAACAGGTTATAGAAGCGGCTAAAATTGCCAATGCCCATGAATTTATTGAAAAATCGGCCGATGGATACCAAACAATTATTGGCGATCGCGGTTCTAAATTATCAGGAGGTCAGCGGCAGCGCCTTTCCATCGCTAGAGCTGTTTTGCGAAACCCACCTATTTTGATTTTGGATGAGGCGACGAGCGCATTAGATACGGAATCGGAAAAATTGGTTCAGGCTGCTTTGGGGAATTTGATGAAAAATCGAACGGTGCTGGTGATCGCGCATCGATTGAGCACAATACAGCATGCGGACAAGATTTTGGTGATCCAACAAGGCAAAATTGTGGAATCCGGAACTCACCAAGAATTACTCGCTATTTCGGGTGGAGTTTATGCGAAATTAACGCACACGAGCTAGTAGGATTCAAGCCCATTTTTCTAATTTTTATTAGCTATTCAGAATTTTAAAGGGTATTTTTGCATCAAAATTCATATCATAGTTCAAGAAATTTATGTCATCATCACGATTAGCACAACGTATTCAAGCATTAGAAGAGTCTTCTACCTTAGGAATGACCAAAAAAGCGCGCGAATTAGCCGCGCAAGGTCATAAAGTAATTAGTTTATCTGTAGGAGAACCCGATTTTAAAACACCAGCCCATATTTGTGAAGCAGCTAAAAAGGCTATCGATGATGGATTTCATGGTTATTCACCTGTGGCGGGTTATCCGGATTTACGGATGGCGATTGCCAATAAATTAAAGCGTGATAATAATCTAGAGTGGGGATCGGAGAATATTGTCGTTTCTACGGGAGCGAAACATTCCTTAGCGAATGCCATCGCGGCATTAATCGATCCAGGTGATGAGGTAATTATCTTTTCACCCTATTGGGTTTCCTATTCAGAAATGGTCAAATTGGCCGATGGCGTTTCCGTCATCGTTCAAGGAGCCTTTGAAAATAATTTTAAAGTTACAGCTGAACAATTTGAGGCAGCGATTACGCCAAAAACCAAAATGGTGATGTTCGCTTCACCCAATAACCCAACCGGTTCTGTGTATACGGAAAGTGAATTACGAGATATTGCCAATGTGGTGGCTCGTCATGAGCGCATTTTTGTGTTAGCCGATGAGATTTACGAATACATTAATTTTACACAAGGAGGTCACTTTTCCATCGGTTCGATTCCAGAAATTAAGGAACGTGTGATTACGGTAAACGGCGTAGCGAAAGGCCATGCGATGACAGGTTGGAGGATTGGTTTCATCGCAGCGGCTAAATGGATCGCGGATGGAATTGAGAAATTACAAGGTCAGGTGACATCCGGAACAAATTCCATCGCACAGAAAGCCGCGGTAGCCGCATTTAATGGTTCCTTAGATCATTCCTATGAGATGAAAGCGGCTTACGATCGTCGGCGCAAATTAGTCGTAGGAAGATTACGTGAAATCCCAGGTTTCAAAGTGAATATGCCGGATGGAGCTTTTTATGCCTTCCCTGATATTTCATATTATTTTGGAAAATCAGACGGTAAAACCAAAATTAACGATTCGGATGATTTTTGTACCTGGTTATTAATGGACGCTTTAGTTGCAACGGTGGCAGGTTCGGGTTTCGGTGCGCCGAATTGTATGCGGATTTCAACGGCCGCGGCAGATGAGCAATTGGAAGAGGCCTGTGAACGAATTAAAACGGCGGTAGCTAAATTGAAATAAGCGGTAAGCCCTTCTTGACAAAATAAAATTCAGGGAAAACCCCTGAATTTTTTATATTTACCCCCATGGAAATAATTGCGGTCCTTATTTTTGTTCTCGGATATCTAGCGATTGCCTTGGAACATCCGATTAAAATTAACAAAACGGCAAGCGCCCTCGTGACCGGTGTATTGGTTTGGTTGGTCTTTGCTTTTGTGAAGGCGCCTGCTGATTTCGGCTTATTAAGTCATCATTTAGCTAGCACGTCTGAAATTTTATTCTTTTTATTGGGGGCTATGACCTTGGTGGAATTGGTGGATGCGCATCAGGGATTCCGCTTTGTCAGCCAGTGGATTCGTACGAAGAATCCGGTTCAAATGCTTTGGGTGGTCGCCTTGATTACCTTTTTCCTTTCCTCGGTCTTAGATAATTTAACCACGGCGATTGTCATGGTGACGCTGCTTCGTAAACTGATTTCAGAAAATGAAACTCGAAAATATTTTGTGGGTATCGTGGTGATTGCGGCGAATGCCGGGGGAGCTTGGTCGCCGATTGGCGATGTGACCACGACGATGTTGTGGATTGGTGGACAAATTTCCGCCTTGGGAATCATGAAAATATTGTTTATTCCTTCCATCATTTCCTTGCTGGTGCCGGTGGCGATTGCGTCGATTTGGGTGAAAAAAATGTCCCTAGGTCAGGCGGATCCACTTATTCCGATGGGCGCCAAAGAAGAAAAGGAAGGTCAAATTATGTTATTTGCGGGAGCTGCAAGTTTAATCGGCGTACCTATTTTTAAAACGCTGACGCATCTGCCGCCTTACATGGGAATCCTATTGGCTTTGGGCATGGTGTGGATGTTATCTGAGTTTTTGCATGCGGATAAGGATGAGGAGGATAAAAAGGCCTTGACGGTTGGGCATGCCTTGAGTAAAATTGATACGTCAAGTGTTTTGTTTTTTCTCGGGATTTTGTTGGCCATTGGGGGTTTGGAATCCCTGGGTTATTTGGAAGCTTTGGCGACGAGCTTAGGAAATTGGGTTGGGAATCAATATCTGATTATTGGACTTATTGGTTTGGCTTCTTCGGTGGTGGACAATGTGCCTTTGGTGGCCGCGACGATGGGGATGTATTCATTGGCCGACTTCCCATTGGATCATGCCATGTGGGAATTTTTGGCGTTCTGTGCGGGTACAGGAGGTAGTATTTTGATTATTGGATCAGCGGCCGGTGTGGCTGTGATGGGAATGGAAAAGATTGAATTTGGTTGGTATGCCAAAAAAATAGGTTTATTAGCCCTCATCGGATATCTCGCCGGAGCGGGAACTTATTTGTTACTCGTTTAAAAAGAATAATTCAAATTCGCTGCATAATAATTATTCCCAACCTGTGGGGTGAATCGCCATGCCGTATTTTTGAAAATCGCCGGTTTGATTTTAGGATAAAGCCAGGTAGCTAATTCTGCCGTTCCCATGCCGATCGCCGCTCCCATGAGAACATCCGTGGCCCAATGTTCATTGTTTGCCATGCGTAAAAAGGCCGTTGAACCCGCTAAGGTATATCCAGCGATGGCAATGATGGGATAATCTTCTCCGTATTCTTTGGCTAAAAGTGTGGCGCCGAAAAATGCCGTTGCCGAATGACCTGATGGAAATCCATGTTCAGAACCATTGGGACGATATTCGTTAATCGCATATTTCAGCCCTTGCACGGCCACGACATACATGCCCGTTCCCAGGACGAATATCCCTAAACGATTTCCTTGATTTGATTCATTTCCTTCCAAGCCAGCCAGATGAAAACCCAGGTTTAAGAGCAAAGGACTATATTGCAAATAGTCATCGGCCCTCGTGGAAAAACTTGCAAATGAGTTTTGATAGATTTTTGATTGGGCATCTTTGGAGGAGCTATTGTATAAAAATGCACTGGCGACCGCTAAGCTAATGGGTGTTTTCCAAGAAATTTTTGTGGATTTTCGTTGGCCTAAAACCAACATCGGTACACATACTAGAAGCAAAATCCAGCTTGATCTCATTATTTTTCCTTTAAAAGGGTTTGAATTGTTTTATCAAATTCTTGAATCCAATCCGCATAATAGGCCCCTGTGCTAGGCCCCGAAAAACCTGTATGGATTTCTCTTACGATGCCTTTTTTATCAATGATGAACGTCGTGGGGTAGCCATGAACTTTTTGCAGCATCGGCAATACCCGGGTAATCGTTTCTTCCTTCGTGTCACCGGCAAATAGAATCGGATAGTCGATTCCCACGCGTTTGATAAAACTTTCGATTTTCGGTTTTGCCACAATAAGTTCTGGGGAAGTCTCAAAAGCCAGCCCAATCACCTCGACGCCCTTGTCCTTATTTTTTCGATAATAGGGCGCTAGGAAGCGGGATTCATCGATGCAATTCGGGCACCAAGATCCCATCAATTCGATCACGACCACCTTATTTGTATAGCGTGCATCTTCTAAACTAAATGCTTCGCCTCGGGTGCTTAGTAAGCGGAAATTAATCCGATCAAAGCCAGGTTTCAAATAAGTCAGTTTTTTCAGATCGGGCAATGCTGCCTTCGGGTCCCATTGGGCTTTTAGATTTCGCTTGCCGGCTAAGCCTGAAAAGTAAAATCCTGTCAGTGTTTTTCCTTGAATGCGCGCTCTTATTTGCATGAGGTAACTCCCGTCGAAATTGCTCAAAAACAAGCTATCCCCGCTGATATTTCCTTGCAAATAGCGGTAATCGCCACTGGTTTTCAAAAATGTCCCTGTGACTTGATTTCCCTTTTGTGTAAAAATACCCACGCCAGGACTGTGGTTTGTTTCATCGCTCCAAAAATCCGCCATCCATTTTCCTTGAACGGAAACTTTCGCGGGCAAGAGTTTTGTAAAACGTTCATTGGATCCTGCTTGGGCTTGAAAAGGCATCCGACTGAAGGGAATGCCATCGCGCTTTTTGACTAAATAGCCGGTTAATAGCTTTCCCTTTGTTAATTTTCCGATCAATTCAGATTCATATAGGTCAAAAGGAATGACTAAGGAGTCACCACGAAAATAGGATTCGCCTAATGAAAAACGCTCCTCGCCGTTGCGTAATTGAATCAGAAAACGATTGGATGTACTGCCTGCTTTGACTTCAAAATTCATGGGAAGGGCACCTCCCACGTGAATAATTTCGCCACGCCAAATACCCGAGGCAGGAGAAATAAATACTTGGGCCGATATAGAAAAGGCAAAGCAAAGAGCAAAAACAGAAGAGATTAATTTATACATGGCGGCTAATTTAATGTTGCAAAGATACACATTCAAATTTGTCACAAAAAATTCATGGACAATCTGAAAAATTAGTGCTTGGCCGAGTGATTATTTGTAATTTTGAATCTATGTCTGAATCCACGTATCACACCTCCGTTTTATTGCAGGAATGCATCGCTGGTCTTGCCATCGACCCGAATGGAATTTATGTCGACGTGACCTTCGGAGGAGGAGGACATTCCAAAGAAATTCTGAAACATTTGGGACCAGAAGGTCGCTTATTTGCCTTTGATCAAGATCCGGATGCTTGGAAGGAGGCGGAGAAAATTGAGGATGATCGATTGACCTTACTAACGGCAAATTTCAGGTATTTAGATAAATATTTGCGTTTGCATGGGGTCAAACAAGTGGATGGTATTTTGGCGGATTTTGGGGTTTCTTCCTATCAATTGGACGCCGCCTCGCGTGGATTTTCTACTCGCTTTGATGGTCCCTTGGACATGCGGATGGGACCTTCGGCTTCCATGGATGCTAAGGAGATCTTAAATACGTATCCTGCGGAGGCATTGCAGAAAATTTTTGGGATGTATGGCGAGGTGAAAAATGCCCGTACATTGGCTCAAGCGATTGTACAAGCACGAACGACAAAAGCCTTGGAAACGACTGCGGAATTTAAGGAAATTCTTTTTAAATTAGCTCCAAGGTCGCGGGAATTCAAGTATTTTGCGCAGGTGTTTCAGGCGATCCGAATTGAGGTTAATCAGGAAATAGCGGTCATTGAGGAGTTTTTGGGGCAGGTTCCGAAGGTGTTAAAAACAAATGGCCGTCTTTGTGTCATTTCATTTCATTCTTTGGAAGACCGGCCAGTGAAAAATTTCATTCGATCCGGTAATTGTGAGGGGAAAGAAGACAAAGATATGTTTGGGGTGGTGCATAAGCCCATGGATGCTTTTACGAGAAAGCCGATTATTGCCTCTGAAGAAGAATTAAAATTGAATCCTAGATCTAGAAGTGCGAAGCTACGCATCGCGATTAAAAATTAAGTATGGCCAAAACTGTTTCTAAATCAGAGCCAATCGAAAAGCCGAATTCCGTCCCCAAAGAAGGATTGATGGATATGCTTTTTAATATCGATCACCTGACGGGCGGAGAATTGCCCATGGAATGGATTAAACGCATTTTATTTTCGGCAGGATTGATTTTAGTGTATATCTATTATTCGATGTTGGCCGATGGGAAAATTCATCAAATCGCCAAAACAAAAGCTGAATTAGAAGAAATTCGGGCCGATTATACGACACAAAAGGCTGAGTTTATGAAAGTAGGTAAACAAAGTTATTTGGCAGAGGCGATGAAAAAATATCACTTGGAAGTGAGTTTAACACCGCCAACGAAAGTGGTTTCAGAGGAAAAAAAAGAAAATTAGTCGCATGGCATCGTCAACCCGTCAAAATATTCGCGCTATCATCACATTTCGGTTTAATGTGTTCTTCGTCATTATGCTTTTGTTTTTCATGCTCCTTATTTACAACCTCTACAAGGTCGTATTCATCCAGGGGCCCACATTGCGCGCCGAGGCAGAATCCACTTACATCAAAGAACGTAGCGTAGACGCCACCCGGGGCAATATTTATTCTGACGATGGGAGTCTATTAGCCACCTCCCTTCCGAAATACCGACTCGGCATGGATCCTTCGGTGTTTAACCGGAATGCGACAACTGAAAAATTATTCAATACGCATATTCACGCCCTTTGCGATCAATTAGCAGCTTTTTTCAAAGACCGTTCCTCCGATGAATATTATGCCAAAATTCTATCTGCTAAAAATTCTGGGAGGACCTATCTATTGCTGAATAATCGGCTGATCGACTACCAAGAACGCAAGGCGATTTTAAATTTCCCTTTGTTCAAAGAAGAAAAACGAAATCCGACAAAAACGGGAATTGTGTTCGATAAAGTAAATGTGCGATATGCACCTTTTGGGCAGATGGCCTATCGGACCGTCGGGTATCTGAAAGATAAAATTGGCGTCGGTTTGGAAGGGTCCTTCGACAAAGAATTGCGGGGAACGCCTGGTAAAGGCTTGTTTGAAAAAATGGATAAAAATACGTGGCGACCGGTCGAAGGTGGACCCGAATTAATCCCAACCCCGGGTTATGATTTACAAACCACCATCGATGTGGACATTCAGGACATTGTGGAATTGGCCTTAATGAAGGCATTGGCAGAATTTAAGGGAACTTATGCGACGGCGGTCGTGCTGGAAACGGCCACGGGCGAAATAAAAGCGATTTCGAATTTGACCAAAAACCCGAAATCGCCCACCGGCTATTCAGAATATGCGAATCACGCGATTGAGGTGTCTGATAATGATCCGGGTTCTGTCTTTAAATTGCCTTCTATGATGGCGATGTTAGATGAGTCAAATATGCCCCTAACGGACTTGGTGACCACCGGTGGGAAATACACGGTCTTTAATAAGACCATGTCGGATTCCCATGATTATGGCACGATTACGGTTCAGGGGGTGATCGAACACTCGTCGAACATCGGGACGATCAAATTAATGCAACGCGTATTTTCCTCCAAGCCAGCCAAATTTTATGATTATCTAAAGAAATTTCATTTAATCGAACCGCTGGATTTTCAAATTAAACCGCGGTATGCAAGACCGAAATTCCCCTTGCCTCCCAAATGGGACGCTTTGCAATACATGTGGTCATCGGTTGGTTATTCATCGAATACTTCACCATTGCATATTTTGAGTTTTTACAATGCGATCGCGAATAATGGCTATTGGATTCAGCCCATCATCGTGAAAAAGGCTACGGTTGGCAATCAAGTGGTGGTGGATTATACAGAGTCCCAAAAGAAGGACGAAAATCCGCTTTGCTCGCCGGAGACTTTGAAGAAAATTAAAATTATGTTAGAAGGCGTAGTCGAACGAGGTACGGGAAATAACTTAAAAGGTACGCCCTATGGCATTGCTGGTAAAACAGGAACGGCCCAAAGACGGGTGAATGGGCAATACATCAAGGGAACTTATTATACGTCTTTCATCGGTTATTTTCCTGTGGCTAAACCGAAATATACGATGCTAGTCGCCATGGATAAGCCTGAAGGAGACTCGGAAGGGACTTATGCGCGTCAGGTAACGGCTCCCGTATTTAAAGAAATCGCCGATCATATTTATTCACGGGATATGAAATTACAACGTAAATTGACCGGATATCTCCCTGATTCTTTGAACAATGCCCTAATTACGCATACCATTCATCCGCTCGATCATGAAATATTATATGCCAATTTTCACCTGCCAAAAGTAGAAGAAGATGGTCGCTGGATTCAGTTTGGCATGGATAAAAAAGTCGTGCAAAACACGCCGATTTCCTTTCCACCTAAGACGGTTCCAAATGTCGTCGGAATGAATTTGCGCGACGCCTTATTCGCCTTGGAAAATAGAGGACTTAAAGTGAGGGCCAATGGTTTTGGTGCGGTAGTTTCTCAATCCGTTCCAGCAGGTAGTGCCGTGAGAAAAAACCTCTTACTTCATATACAGTTGAAATAACATGAGCTTATTATCACACTTATTTCATGGGATTTCAACCTTGAGCCAAACCGGACCCGATCAAGAAATCAGCCAGCTATGTTTTGATTCTAGAAAAGCACAAGCCGGTTCTTTATTTTTTGCTATTCCTGGGACGCAAGTGGATGGGCATCAATTTCTCGATCAAGTGTATGCGCAAGGGTGTACCGCCTGGGTGGTCCAACAAGTCCCTGCTTCCGTGCCGGCCGATGTCACCTGCATCCAAGTGAATGATTCGAATGAGACTTTGGCAGACATTTCCTGTGTATTTTTTGGGCATCCGTCTAAATCATTGCAATTAATAGGTATCACGGGAACGAATGGGAAAACGACGAGTGTGACTTTGCTGTTCGAATTATTTAAGTCGCTCGGTCACCGCTGTGGTTTGATTTCCACGGTCGTGAATAAAATTCAGGATCGAATTATTCCGGCTACACATACTACGCCGGATGCGATGCATTTGAATGCTTTATTGGCCGATATGCGCGCGGAAGGGTGCACCCACGTCTTCATGGAAGTTAGTTCCCATGCCGTGGTCCAAAAACGCATTCACGGCCTTCAGTTTAAAGGGGCCATTTTTTCTAATATTACGCGGGATCATTTGGATTTTCACGAGACATTTGATGCCTACATTAAGGCGAAAAAAGGCTTTTTTGATGCCCTACCGGAAGGTTCTTTTGCCCTAACGAACATGGATGATAAGCGGGGAACGGTTATGTTGCAAAATACCCTGGCCAAAAAATACAGCTATGGATTATTGAATGCCGCGGATTTTAAGGCCAAAATTATTAGTAATGGGATTGGCGGATTGCAACTGGAGATCGAAGGAAAAGCCATGCACGCCCAATTAATCGGGACTTTTAATGCCTATAATTTATTAGCCATTTATGCGACGGCCAGGTTATTAGGCGAAGATGCGGAGGAAGTATTGATTCAAATGTCCGCCCTTAAAACCGCCCCGGGTCGCTTTGATCAAATGGCGGGGCCGAATGGGAAAATGGGGATCGTCGACTATGCCCATACGCCGGATGCCTTAGAAAATGTATTAAAAACGATTCAGGCCATTCGGTCGAAAAAGCAAAGAATCATTACGGTGGTGGGTTGCGGTGGAAATCGGGATGCAGGAAAACGTCCGATCATGGCGGAACTTGCCGCGCGATATAGCGATGCGGTGGTTTTGACCTCGGATAATCCCCGATTTGAAGATCCAGAGGAAATCTTAAACCAAATGGAGGTAGGAATTCCCGTGGATTTGAGGGGGAAAGTGGACCGAATCGCGGATCGTAAAACAGCTATTTTTACAGCCATTCGAGAAATAGCAGGTGCAGGAGATATTATATTGGTCGCGGGCAAGGGCCATGAAACCTATCAAGATATCCAAGGGGTCAAATCGGATTTTGATGACAAAAAAATCATTTCAGAAGCCTTTGAAGGCTAATTTGTACAAGCCCATAAAATTTTGCAAATTTGTTCTTTCTATTTGTTCACCTGACATAAATCCAAGGCACAATGTTTTATTACCTCTTTGAATACTTAGATAAGCATTTAAATGTGCCAGGTGCAGGGGTTTTTCAATACATCACTTTTCGAGCCTTCGCCGCTACGATTACGTCCTTGGGCATTGCGGCTATTTGGGGGAAAACGGTGATTTACCGACTTCAAAAATTGCAAATCGGCGAAGAAATTCGGGATTTAGGCTTAGAAGGTCAAATGGCGAAAAAAGGTACTCCTACCATGGGAGGCTTTATTATTTTACTTTCTTTATTGATTCCTACCCTCTTATTTGCCAAAATCACGAACGTTTATATCGTTCTTTTATTGACCTCCGCGGTTTGGTTAGGCGCCGTAGGCTTTGCAGATGATTACATCAAAGTATTCAAGAAAAATAAGGAAGGCCTTTCGGGTAAATTTAAAATTGTGGGACAAGTGGGCCTCGGATTAATCGTAGGTCTGACGATGTATTTTAATCAGCACATCAAAGTCCGCATGTACGATAAGGTGACCATGCTCGCGGATGGGACGCAAGTACAAAGCTACACGGATACTAAATCATTATTGACTACTGTGCCTTTTTTGAAGAATAATCAGTTTGATTATAATATGTTATTGCCTAGTTTCATTCCAGATCATTATGTGTGGATTGTGTATGTCTTGGTTGTCATTTTTATCATCACGGCGGTTTCAAACGGCGCGAATATCACCGATGGAATCGATGGTTTGGCTGCGGGGACTTCGGTGATTATCGGCTTGACCTTGGCGGTATTGGCCTACGTTTCCGGAAACAAGGTTTTTTCACAGTATTTGAATGTGATGTTTATTCCGAATTCGGGAGAATTAGCTGTTTTTTGTGCGGCTTTTGTGGGAGCCTGTATCGGATTTTTATGGTATAATGCGTATCCGGCGCAGGTTTTTATGGGGGATACTGGAAGTTTGATGTTGGGTGGGGTGATTGCGACCTTGGCGATAGTGATTCGGAAGGAGATGTTGATTCCCGTGCTGTGTGGAATTTTCTTGATTGAGAATATGTCGGTCATTATCCAAGTGGCCTATTTTAAATACACCAAACGAAAATATGGCGAGGGCAGACGTGTATTTCTCATGTCGCCATTGCATCACCATTTTCAAAAAAAGAATTATCATGAATCAAAAATCGTAATTCGCTTTTTGATTGTGGGAATCATTTTGGCTGTTATTTCATTAGTCACTTTAAAATTGCGTTAATCGCTGTATTCGTTTTGAGTCAAATTCGCCTATTTCCTAGAACCACGTCTTTTCAAGAAATCATTCCATTGCCCGCTTCCAAATCGGAAAGTAATCGGGCCTTGATCATTCATGCGCTGGCGGGAGGCGTGGAAGGGCAATTGACCAATTTAGCCAAAGCCCGTGATACGCAAACCATGATTCGTTTATTGGCGGATAGCCAAAATCCGGTGGCAGATGTATTGGACGCGGGTACGACGATGCGTTTTTTAACCGCTTTTTATGCGCTTACAGGTCAGACAAAACGTATGACAGGTACGCCACGGATGTGCGAACGGCCGATCGGAATTTTGGTAGATGCTTTGCGTCAATTAGGCGCAAATATCGAATATGAAAACAAAGAAGGATATCCGCCTTTACTTTTACAGGGTTTTCAATTTGCGGGGAATCGAAATATTTCTATTCGTGGGGATGTCAGTTCGCAGTTTATATCAGCGATTTTGATGCTTGGGCCTTTGTTGCCGGAGGGAATTTGCTTGCAGATTACGGGCACGCTGGGTTCGAAACCATATGTGGAAATGACACTGTCTCAAATGGCTCATTTTGGTATTCAGGCGCGGGTGGATTGGGCCACAGGTCAAATTGATATTCCTGCTCAGCCGTATCAGCCCTCTCATTTTGCGGTGGAATCAGATTGGTCAGGGGCGAGTTATTGGTATGCCATGGTGGCGCTTTCACCGTTTGAAGATACCCAATTAGAATTACTCGGCTTAAAGAAAAATTCCTTACAAGGAGATTCTGCGATCCAAGATATCATGGTGTCTTTAGGGGTAAAAAGTACGTTTACGGGTCGCGGATTTTTGTTGACCAAAACGAAAGCAGAAGCGACATTAGCTTGGGATTTTAGTCAATGTCCCGATTTAGCGCAGACCATTTGCGTGGTAGCGGCGGCAAAAAACATCAAGCTTCAAATGACGGGCATCGAGTCACTGAAAGTAAAAGAAACGGATCGGGTGCTGGCTTTGCAACAGGAAGTTGCCAAATTAGGCGCCGAAATTGTCGAAGTGGAGTCAAATCGTTTGTATGAATTACGACCGAATTTTAGTGCTTGCTATGCCATTCCACGCATTGCGACCTACGATGATCATCGGATGGCGATGGCTTTTGCACCGCTAGGTTTGTTGACTGAAATCGTCATCGAAGAACCGGACGTGGTGGCGAAGAGCTATCCGAGTTTTTGGGCCCATGTGGATAAAATCCTGAGATCAGGTAATTGATTTTTTCAAAAAATTTCTGGGGCTAGGTTTGGGACTGTGGTGGATCTTTTTGTAGATTCGTTGACACATTCTATCACAACCTATGAAAAAAATTCTTCTCTTCATTCTTCTGAGTCCTTTGTTTTTACAGGCACAAAAAACCATTATTCATTGTGGAAAATTAATTGATGTGAAGGCGCTAACGGTGCTGAATAACATGTCGATTATTGTGGAGGGGAAGAAAATTGTGGCGGTCCAATCGGGTTATGTGGACGGAACTAAAGCAGATCAAATCATTAATTTAAAGAATAAAACGGTTATGCCGGGATTGATCGACATGCACGTGCATTTAGAAAGTGAAACGAATCCGAATGCGTATTTGGATCGCTTTACCAAGAACCCTGGCGATGTGGCCTACCAAGCGCTGGTGAATGCGAAGAAAAATTTGATGGCGGGTTTTACGACGGTGAGGGATTTGGGAGGTACGCATGTGGTGATTAGTTTAAGGAATGCGATCAATAAAGGGGCTGTGGATGGGCCGCGTATTTTTACGGCGGGGGTTTCCATAGGGACAACGGGTGGTCATGCGGATGATTCAAACGGCTTAAATGAGACATTTAAAAAGGATTTAGGACCTGCGGATGGGGTGATTAATGGGGTCGAAGATGCGGCCAAAGCGGTACGCCAGCGCTATAAAGAAGGTTCGGATTTAATTAAAATCACGGCTACGGGGGGTGTGTTAAGTTATGCCAAAGATGGGATGGGTGCACAGTTTACCTTGGAGGAAGTGAAGGCCATTGTGCAGACGGCGAAGGATTATGGATATAAAGTGGCAGCTCATGCGCATGGCGCGGAGGGGATGAAGCGGGCGGTATTAGGAGGGGTGAGTTCGATCGAGCACGGAACTTACATGACCCAAGAGGTGATGGATTTAATGAAAGAGCGGGGGACGTATTTTGTGCCGACGGTCATTGCCGGTCGGTCCGTCGCGGATTCCGCGCTGATTCCTAATTACTATCCAGAAATGGTGAAGAAAAAGGCATTGGAGATTGGGCCAGTTATTCAATCAACTTTTGGGAAGGCCTATAAAGCTGGAGTTAAAATTGCTTTTGGTACGGATGCGGGAGTTTTTGGTCATGGAAAAAATGCACGGGAATTCGAATTAATGCATGAGGCGGGAATGCCGGCTTTGGAGGCGATTCGAAGTGCCACCCTGAATGCTGCAGATTTATTGGGGCAGTCGGATAAATTGGGAACCATTGAGCCTGGAAAGGCAGCGGATATCATTGCGGTGGAGGGAAATCCGGCCGAATCGATTCAGTCGATGAGCAAAGTGAAATTTGTCATGCGCGACGGAACCGTATATAAAAACAATTAACGCAAAGCTGGAATTCGTACTTTTAAACTTTCGAAGGCGCCAAAAAAGAGGCCTGAAAAAAGGAATTGACTCAATAAAGAATTCTTTAAGAAAGGTAATCCAGCGGTATAACAGCTTAGTAAACCTTGGAAGTTTTTAGGATAGGCGATTTCACTTGCGAACCAAACCGCGAAATTAGAGAGCATAAAAAAGCCTAAGGCTGCTGTCAGGTTGGAGCCTACAAAGCGGGTGATGTTCATTGATTTTTGAGCGTTGACACTCCCCAATAAACTGATCAAGGCAAAAATGCCCATGTGAACGCCATCAAAACCGAAGGAAAAACTAGGGAAAAATTCGGTGTATAAAAGGTTATTCAATAATAGATTTGAAAACCATAGGGCTAATAGGGTCCATGATATGGCTTGAAGGCGATTGGAAAAATAGGTGCCAGCAAAAAGGGCCATAGAAGCCATGGGCGAAAAATTTGCCCAAGCCGGTCCTGCCAGAATAAAAAAGCGACTCGCGATCGCTAGCGCTAAAAATCCGATTAAAATGCCTGTTCTTTTTGTCATGATATATTGTTGCCGCATCCAATAATCTTTTGTTTGATTGCGAAATAATTTCCAAAGGTAAAACAAAAGCCGTAATTTTACCCATTCTAATTCAATTTATGTATCGCGCTTTACCTAAAATAGGATTGCTGGGCGGAGGCCAACTGGGAAGAATGCTTTTACAAGCAGCGATCGATCTTGATTTTGAAATCGCCTGCTTAGATCCGGACGCAGAAGCGCCTTGCCATTCGCTCGCGCATACATTTGTTCATGGAAGTTTTCAAGATTTTGATACGGTATTTGCTTTTGGTTTAAACCACGATGTAATTAGTATCGAGATTGAACATGTGAATATCGAAGCGCTGGAAGCATTAGAGAAACTAGGGAAAAAGGTATTTCCCCAACCACATATCCTGCGGATGATTCAAGATAAACGCTTGCAAAAGCAGTTTTTTAAGGATCATGGATTCCCAACAGCCGATTTTATTTTAATCGAATCCGCAGAAGAAATAGCCCAACATCTTGATTTTTTACCTGCCTTCCATAAATTAGGCAAAGGGGGATACGATGGCCGTGGGGTTCAATCCATTAAAAATGCCACAGATATTTCACTTGGATTTAAAGAACCAGGTTTATTGGAAAAAGCCGTTCCATTTGTGAAGGAATTGGCAGTGATTGTGGCGAGAAATGAAATGGGGCAAATCACAGCCTTCCCGACTGTCGAAATGGTTTTTCATCCGACGCACAATCTCGTTGAATTTTTGATTTCACCGGCTGAAATATCTTCTGAGACTGAAGAAAAGGCGGTTTATTTGGCTAAAAGCCTGATTGAATCCTTGGAATTAGTAGGTATTTTAGCCGTGGAACTATTTTTAACGGCCGAAGGTGAGGTATTAATTAATGAAATTGCGCCTCGCCCACATAATTCGGGGCATCATACGATACGTGCGAATGCGACCTCTCAATACGAACAGCATTTGCGGGCGATTTCGGGATTGCCTTTGGGAGATACCCGGTCGACCTGTTTTTCAGGCATGCTAAATCTATTAGGAGAGGCCGGATTCACGGGTCCTGTGAAATATGAGGGCTTATCTGATATTCTTGCGATAGATGGGGTGTATCCATTTTTGTATGGAAAAAAAATAACGAAAGCCTTTCGGAAAATGGGGCATGTGACGATTTTGGGGGATTCCAGGGGGGAGATAGAACAAAAAGCAGAACAAGTAAGAAATCTAATCCGCGTGATTAGTTAAACAAATACGAATATGATTGGAATTATCATGGGTAGTAGTTCAGATTTGCCTGTCATGCAAGATGCCATTCAGGTCTGTAAAGATTTCGGGATTCCTTTTGAGGTGGATATTGTTTCAGCCCATCGGACCCCTGTTAAAATGCTTCATTATGCACAAAATGCGAAATCCCGAGGTGTTCAAGTGATCATCGCAGGGGCAGGTGGGGCGGCACATTTGCCAGGCATGGTTGCATCTGCCACGATTTTGCCGGTGATCGGCGTACCGGTGAAATCCTCGAATTCGATCGATGGCTGGGATTCTGTTTTATCTATTTTACAAATGCCTAATGGGGTTCCGGTGGCAACCGTCGCCTTAAACGCATCTAAAAATGCAGGTATTTTGGCGGTTCAAATTTTAGCCGTTTCCGATGAAAAGCTTTCTGAAATGTTAGTTGCCTATAAAAAAGAATTAGAAGATAAAGTGGCTGAAATGAGCCAAAGTACCCAAAATAAGCTGTAATCATTCATGAAAATCCCCTTTTTGAAAGAAAGTTCAAGCGCTAATCTTCCAATCATCACTTTGCTGATATTATTGGCAACGCTTTTTGGACTTGTCCTCGTTGGATACGAGCATTTTATGGGGCCTAAGACGGAGGAATTGGTTAAAGCAGAAAAATTGGAATTGGAAGATGACGAGGTATTAATGGAACAACCCGTTTCCATCATCACAGATTCTAGTTCGAATACATCTCCATCGGATTCTAGCGCGGTGAAAGATTCAAGTCAAAAGGCAGAATTAGCCCTCGAAGCTCAAAAACAGGAAGCGGAAGCACAAAAAATTCCGGAAGAAGTTAAAACACCGCTCCCGGAAGGCAAAGAACATAGTTATGTCGTGGAAAAGGGTGAAACCTTTAATGGGGTGGCGAATCGCTTTGGTTTGACGGTAGACCAATTAAAATCGATGAATCCAGGTGTATCCTCCGATGTTAAAGTGGGTATCACTCGTTTGAAAGTCAAAATCAAAGCCATTCACACGGTCGGTCCAGGCGATGTACTTCGTGTTGTAGCCGAAAAATACAAGGTGTCTAAAAAATCCATTATGGACGTAAACCATAAAAAGGAGGACATTACCTTACGAGGGGAACAATTAATCATCCCACTCAAATAAGACCCATGGTTCGATTTTTTCTGCTTGCATTTGCTTGCATGGGGCTTTGGTTTCCTGCAATTTCCCAAGCGGAACTCGATTCTGCCCGACTGATTTGTGGTCCTCAAATGTACCAGCAAATTTCATTTGAAGAATTATTGTGGATTATTCGGCATAAAAGTCGGCAATCAACAGATTTTTCATCCCCTGAATTACGAATTGAAAAGCTAGATAATTCGGGTCGGTCTCAAAAAACCTTTTCCTTAGATACACTTCAAAAAACCAGGGAAGCGCATTTTGTGAATGGCTTGTTGGGCTTTGATTTGAACCAAAATTGGAAAGGTCTATTGGACGTAGAAGTCCAACAATTCAGCCGGCTCAAGGACAGCCTCTTGGCCAAATTTCATCCCAAAGCGTATCGAGTACGTTATCTTCAAGAGGAACGGGATTTAGCCAAACAATTGCGCTTAGTCGCTGCAGGTCGATCTAAAACGGCCATTTCGCTACACAATTTTGATTTAGCTGCGGATGTCGGGATATACCGAAAACGTCGGTATTTGCGAAGGGGTATGATCTATAACAAAATGGGTGAAATAGCTAAATCCATTGGCATGTATTGGGGAGGAGATTTTGCTGGTTTTCCGGACCTTGGACATGTACAGGGCTTAAAAAATGGGGCAGAACTCATTCGAAAATTTCCGGATATAGGCTTTGAATATGCCCGCTTTATGCAGGTATATCGCCAGAATTTGGATGCAGCTGAATCAGAACAAAAAGAAGAAAATTTTCAGGATACGAAAGATTTATTGAAGGAATTGGCTGTTATCCAAGTGAACAAACCTTGCGCTTGTCAATATGCAATCAGTATCCCGACACCCATCGTTTGGGATACGCCATTTTTCGCACATGTGCCGGCGGGTTGGGTATTTGTAGAAGGGTATTTTTACCGACTTGGAACTTGGCAATTGGCCACTAAAAAGTAAAGGAATAGCCTCGAAGAAATTCGGCAATCTCCATTTTCTTCTTTCCTTCCATTTGCCAGGTTAAAATTTCGATGTATCCATCGGCGCAACCCACACGTAAAAACGTTTTTTGATCCGTATCCCAAACTCCAATGCCCAAATCTGCTATGATTTCAGGATGAAAACGGACGGAAGAAATCTTACAATGTTTTCCTTGAAAAACGGTATGAGCGCCTGGGAAGGGATTCATGCCTCGGATGAGGTTGACGATGCTTTGACCGTCCTTCGACCAATGAACCAACCCGGTCTCTTTTGTTAATTTAGGAGCGATGCGCAATTCCTTGGTTTCGATTTGAGCTTGCGGATGGATGGCCCCATCGATAATTGCTTGAGTGGTTTTAACGACTAATTTGGCCCCTTTTTTCATTAAGCGATCGTATAATTCGCCGGTCGTATCGCTCTCCGAGATGGCTTCTTTTTCTTGGAAAAGGAGGTCGCCGGTATCGATTTCATGTTGAAGAAAAAAGGTCGTAACTCCGGTTTCCCTTTCCCCATTGATGATGGCCCAGTGAATCGGGGCGGCACCGCGGTAATTAGGTAATAAGGACGCGTGTAAATTAAAGGTGCCTAAGCGCGGCATGTTCCAGACCTGTTCGGGCAACATCCGAAAAGCCACTATGATTTGCAAATCAGCATTATATAATCTTAATTCCTCTAAAAAAGAGGGGTCTTTCAATTTGATAGGTTGTAAAACCGCTAAACCACATGTTTCGGCAAAGATTTTGACGGGGGATGGCTGCAGGTGTTGGCCTCTTCCCGCCGGCTTATCCGGGGCGGTGACGACAGCTACGACATCAAATTTCGCATCGACTAGCGCTTTTAAGCTTTCTACCGCAAATTCAGGTGTTCCAAAAAAGATGATGCGCACAGGAAATATAATTTTTGTTCAAATTGCGTAGATATAAATTGTTTTGGGAATCTAATCGCTTTTTAATTACCTTTACGAAGTAAAAAAATGAGATACGTGTTGATAAACAAACATTTATTCTAGGCAGGAATTCGAAGCAAAACTACAAATAAAATAAGTAGAACGGTCGGAAGCTGTTCTATTTTGTTTTTAGAGAAATTTAAAGGGTAATACATATGGCAAAGTTTCAATATTACACAGCTGAGGCGGTTGAAAAATTAAAATCGGAATTACATCAATTGAAATTTCAAGGTCGTCAAGACATGGCCAAACAAATTGCTGAGGCCCGAGATAAAGGTGATTTAAGTGAGAATGCAGAATATGATGCCGCCAAAGATGCGCAAGGCCTTTTGGAATTAAAGATTTCAAAATTGGAAGAAGTCGTTTCAAATGCGCGTGTTTTAGATGAATCGACCATCGATACATCTAAAGTATCCATCTACTCCATTGTTCAAATAAAAAATACAAAAAACGCTATGGTGGTTACCTATACCATCGTTTCGGAGGAGGAAGCAGATTTGCGCGCAGGAAAAATATCGGCGACGTCTCCATTTGGGAAAGGCTTATTAGGCAAGAAAGTCGGTGATTTAGCTGAAATTCAAGCACCGGCAGGCAAGATGGAATTTGAAATTATGTCGATAACACGCTAATTCAATTCTCCTAGATTGCAAAGGAATCCTGACCATTCGGTTGGGATTTTTTTTGTATTTTAGCCCTTATGAACGTGTCATTTGGCCAGCCGGAATTTTTGTGGGGAATTTTAACTGTGCTCTGGCCCTTGTTTCTTCATCTTTTCCATCGAAAACAAAGTGCGCCGATTCCCTTTTCGGATCTTCGTTTCCTGAAAACGATGCCACTTCAAGGAAAGGGTTTTCGATCCCTTCGTCGCTGGATCTTGCTTATCTTACGGATGCTGGCCTTGATTTTTTTATTTTTGGGCCTTAGCGAACCTCATTGGAATGGCCCGCAAGACTCGGCTTCCCAGTCGCCCGTACTTTTTGTGGATAATCATGCTGGATTCATTCAGGGTCGACGT